>Ga0315904_10001184_pt1 | contig 41252 bp, 12 predicted proteins | sample LakEriMetagenome_6_FD_203529 | JGI IMG/M metagenome (GOLD analysis project Ga0315904, IMG submission 203529) | Freshwater fungal communities from buoy surface, Lake Erie, Ohio, United States - Buoy 12 MA120 | ecosystem: Environmental > Aquatic > Freshwater > Lake | place: USA: Lake Erie, Ohio... | reverse complement strand
GGGAGACGGGGCGGCACTGCCGTACCCATTCACTGCTCGGAACCAGAAGTTGAAATCGCCACCCGCAATGCCGTCGCCATCACCATCGAGTGCAGTGCCGATCACGTTCGATGTCGATGTCTGTTCGGCAAGACTGGAATCCCTGGTCGCTTTGAAATCAAAACGAAGCTGATACCTGCCCTGGCTGGTCGCTCCGCTTCCAGTGTCCTCGACGCGAGGATTGTTATCCTCGTTCCCCTTGCCGGTGACAGATACAAAATATTCGCCTTCGGTCACCGGAACATCGATGAACGAATCCTGACTGAAGTAGTTGTTGTTTGCGGCAACGATGGTCAGTTGGCCAGTGATGCCATCCCGCTTAAACAGCGTCAGGTGCGTGTCAAGGTTGCTTGAGTTGTTAAGTCGCTCAGCGATAGTTTCCAATCGAATTTGGCCACTCTTCCCACCGGCAATCACGAATCGGTAAAGATCGACATCGCGATTGTCAGGACGCAGCAGATGCTGACCGTGAATCTGATCGATCGTGCCTGGAAAGATTTGCTCCAGGGGGTTCGCGGGGGAGTTCAAACGCGCAGCAACCACCGCACCCGTCGACGATGTCATGCCGCCGTTGTTGTCGCTACCCATGATCGTGCCCGCTGGCAGATCAAAGGTATGGTCGAAGCCGAGCAGATGCCCGATCTCGTGCATCGCTGTATTGAAGAAACTGAACGGGCCAGCCTGCGTGTTGACCGTTGATCCGGTCGCAGCGGACGCAGGAACGGTTTCCGCTCCAAGCGGTTTTTGCGAGACGCCGAATCCAAACGCGTTGTCCCAGGGCTCGCTACCATCGAGGATGGCCATGTCCCATGATTCCAGGGGATTGTCGGGGTTGGGAACTTGGCCTGCCGCGCCGAGAAGGTCTCCCGGTCCACTGATCGTTCCGCGGATCGGGAACAAGTCACCCACCACAATGTTGAAATCACCTGGGGCTGGCGCACCGGCATATTCCTGGAAATCGACGCCGAGATAGCGGGAGTAAAACTCGAGGATTTCCCGAATTCTATCTTTTTGTTCGTTGTTGATCGACGTGAAGAGTCGTCGTCCACTCGAATCAAGTCCATAGGCACGACCTTCCATGAAGTTGTATCGGATCGTTCGAATCTCTGGACTGCCGTCGGGAATGAAATTGGGATTCCCCCAAACCTCATCCGGGTTTCGCAACGAGCGGTCTTCTTGAATGTCGCGATGTCCAGGTTCTTGACTACTTCCGGGGAAATCGAGCAGCAGCGGATTGGACTGGACCCGAACTTCCTGCTCTAGGATCGTCGATAAATCGGCAGAGATCGGAGTCCCCGCGTTGATACCAAAGGCTCCACTCAGATATCCAGCCGGATCGGCGAGTGCAATCGGCGCAACCGCAGGGAGAGTTCCTGGAACCGTACCCGCGGGAACCGAGGAACCAATGCGCAGGCGGTAGGTCCCGTTGCGACCCGTTGGCGTGACTCCCAGCAAACCGATATCGTCCGCAAATGTAAGAGTCGCCTTGGCCGGGATGTTAGTCGCTTTGTTCCCAGGATCGAATTGGATTTTGGTCGGGTTGAAGACTTGGTCGTCAAACGGTGTGACCGTATCGCCGGTCGCGATCAAGTTGTAGTACTGCGGATCGACCACGCGTGCCACCGGCGGGACAAACGGGACGGCGGAACTGTCGAATTCGATCGCTTTGTCGTAAAGCTCCGAGTCGTTGAAGTAGACCTCGATAACCTTGCGAGCTTGATCGAGAGCCCCCGAAGCGTCGCGGATGAACGGTTGCGGAACAACCGCAGAGATCTTGGTGCCTAGTTCGAGATTGAACGAATAGGTATCGCGGTCCGTTCCAGATTTGCGCGGTACCAACGGATCGTTGGCTACGTTGCGAACGGCGGTCACCCCAGCCGCCGCGATATCGACCCCAAAGATTTCGACTTTGTAGAGATCATCGGGTAGGGGTTGGGAGAATCGCGCAACGACAACCCTCGGATTGGAGGTGTCCACGAAATCCAAATATGCGGGAGTGATTCGTTGGTCGGCGATCGTACCACCCGAACCGAAGACCCCGTCGCCACCGGTGCGGGTAATCCAAATACCCTGCTGCAGCGTGGCCTTTTGGACGTTGTCCCCTCCGGTGAAACGGAAGATCAGCTCGCGCGGGGATTCCGTCAGGTTGTTGCCGCGGGTGCCCGAGAGGATCTCGCCCGTGTTGGGGGCCACCGACAGAAGGCGGAAGTCGGTGTCGAGCACACTCCCAGCCATCACCTCGCGGCGTTCCAAGTTCTCGCACAAGAGGTTGCGAAACCCCTTGCGCCGCTGTGCCTTGCACGAACGATTACGGTGAAGCGATCTGGATTCATCAATTCCCATATTGACCGGACCTTGGAACGATTAAGGTGAAATTATGTAAGGCCTTCAGGGGAGCGAGGGTTTCGCGAACGAGATCCTCGACCCCAATCATTGTACATCGTTAATCGTTGAACAAGTCGGCGAAGACTTGATCCACGATGTCTTGGCTGCCGCGATTGTCGTTCCCAACGACATCGCAAGCGAGTTTTTCAAAATCCTCGTCCTCGGTCGGCAGACCGAACAAGGATGCAGAACTTTCCTCAAGAACGGCCTGCGATCGAGTCGTTCGGGACGAATTCATCGGCATTCCGAACAAATTGCCCCCCAACCCGTTGTCCCCAACAGCGCCGGGCAGAAGCGCCTGGTTGCCGGATAGACCGCGACCGACATCCATCGACCATCCGAACGCGTTGTCGTCGCTGGATCCCTCCCCTTCTCCTCCGGAGGAACTTCTTGTCCCACCCGCGTTGATGAAGTTGATCAGGTCGAGGACATCCAGCGGTGTAACGAACTTGTCGCCATCGACGTCCACATAATCGGGTGGTCCGGGCAACCCCGAAGTACTTCCATTCCATCCTGATCCCTTGCTGTTGATCAAGTTGATGATGATCAACACATCCAGGGCGGAAACGAACCCGTCGGCATCCACATCCATTCGATTGGCTGGATTTTGGTAGCGAGACGGGAGTGCTTGACCAATCGTGATGGTCACGGTTGCTTCATTGCTGATACCGCCGAAGGCATCCTTCGCTCGGTACTTGAAGGTATCGGTCGTTCCCTGGACGGCGGTGGGGCCTGGGGTGTACACGAACGTGCCGTTGGCATTGACCACCACGGTTCCCCGTGTCGGTGCCAGCGTCAATTCCGCGGTCAAAAGATCTCCTTCGACGTCGGTGTCGTTGGCGAGAACCCCGTTATCATTCGCAATTGTCGTCGAGCTGCCTGTGGGATCCGTCGTGCGGAAGATCTCCCCTTGTGGCATGCTATACGAATCGTTCACCGCGACCGGGTTGTCGTTCACCGGAGTCACTGTCAGCACGAAGGAATCCGAGACACTAGCGCCCGAGATATCGCGAGCGGTGACAGAGATCGTCGTGGTACCAAACGCGTTTGGCTTGAGGCTCACCGTCATCGTGCTTCCGATTGCCACCACCGTAGCGACATCCGTGTTGGAACTCGCTACCGTAAAGCTCAGGACATCGCCATTGACAACATCCGGATCGAAGAAGAAGTCGGGGCTGAGTTGGATAACGATCGGCCCGGAATCCTCAGCAACCGTTCGATCGGGCAACGGACTTACCAACCGCGGAGCGTCCGGCACGGCGGTGACCTGAACCGTAAGCGTGTTGGTCACCGTTTGGCCAGCAACATCCCTGGCTTCGATCACAATCGTTGCGGATCCGTTTTGGTCCGGTTTGGGAAGGAGAACGAGTTGTCCCGACTGGAAGGTCGGCTCGATCAGCGACGTATTGGTATTGCTGACCACGCGATACGTGAGCGAATCGCCGTTGGTCGCGATATCCGGATCGATAAAGTACTCGGACAACAGCAATGTTCGTGCAGGTGTTTGATCTTCTGTCATCACAACGGTACCGAACGGCTTCACAACCATCGGCGCGTCGTTGACCGGCGTCACGGTCACGGTGACCGTACCCAGTGCGGACTGGGGATCCGATACCGTACCGCTGAATCCGTTGTCGGTAACGATGTAGAAGAACGTATCCGTGCCGTTGAAGTACTGGGGCGGCGTATAGACCACCTTGGTACCGACGATCGCGACTTGTCCACCTTTCGTGCTGGTCGGTTGCACGCCAGTGAACGTCAGCGTCTGACCTGCAGCGATCTCATTGGCTGGACCGGGGAGATCCCCAGCCAGAAGATCCGTCGAACTGATGCTGATGTCAACCGACTGCCCTTCCGCAGTGGTCAACGTCTTGGGAACAGTAATCGGCGGATCGTTCTTGTCTGCGACGTTGATCGTTATTGTCCCGACGGTTTCCAGCGGGTCGGGAACGGTACCGGTCTCTCCGTTATCTCGGATGCGATAGGTGAATCGATCGGAGCCGGAAAAATCCTTCGTGGGCGTGTAGGTGATCTTGCCACCGCTGAAGACGACCGAACCTCCCGCGACCGAAGTGGTATCGACTCCGGTGATCGTCAGGGTTTGACTCGACTCATTCGCAGGTCCGGGCGAGGAGACCGCAAGGATCTGCGATGACAGGATTTCCAAAACCGTGTCTTCGTTGATGTTGAACGTCAGCGGTCCCGCAATCGGCGGATCATTGACCGGGCGCACCGTGATCGTGACGGTCGATCGAGTCAGCGAATCGAAAATACTGTCGGAAGCGAGGTAGACGAACGTATCGACTCCGAAGAAATCATCGAGAGGGAAGTAAGCGAATGTTCCGTCGGGGTTGAACTCGAGGCGATCCGCGAACTGAGGATTCGACAAGAGCGTTGCAGTGAGCGTTCGACCATCTGGGTTTCCATCGTTGGCCAGAACACCGTTGTTGAATGGTGCACCGTCGGAATCGAGCGGATCGTTCGCGATCAAAGTGCCTGAATCCTCGATGATGGTGTACGTATCATTGACACCCACCGGAGGTGCGCCGGGCACCAACGAAATCCTGTAATCCTCAACTTCGCCATCGAGCGCCAACCCCGACGGAGACAGGCCTCCCGAGGTCGAGGCTCGGAATCTCGCAAACGACTGAGTGATACCGCTCAAGTTCGGAGCCGACGCGGGAACCCGAATCTGGAACGTCCGCGTGAGGGCCGACGAATCGAAGAGTTCATCTTGCAGGACATTTTCGCCTGGGTCCGCCCAATCGCCGTCGGCATTGAAGTCGATCCACGCGTTGAGCACACCGGGCGCGCTCATCGTGACCGTGACATCCGTAAAGACGTTCTTGTTGAAGATCGGACTTCCGCTGCTTCCGTAATCGTTGCGCTGGAATCGGAACGAGACACCATCGTCTCCGTTGTCCCCATCTCCCAACGGCTGCGGCTTGCCATCGGTCTCGGAGGACACCGAGGATCCGAGCCTCAACTCGCCAGCTCTCACGACGTGCCGAGCACCGTCATTTTCCTTGAGAGTCGCATAGCGACCGCGTGTCGTACTGGTTGGATCGGGTGCATCGCCGTAGTCCAGTACGACGCCAGGCATCAGGATCTTGAACTGGGTTTCGTTGTTGATCCGATTGCTCTTTAGGAAATTGCCCGCCACATCCTGCACGCCCCGCAGGAAGAAACTGCTGACCCCCGGGCCGATCGTGATGGCGTTTTCGACGAACAACGTCGAACCGCCGCGGAACTTCGCACTCAGGGATGTGAGTCCGTCAGATGCAGCCTTGTTGATCGACCGAATGATCGCTTCGCGCATTTGAGCAGCCGTAAACGAAGCATCCGGGGTATACGGAATGGCGATCGTGCCACCAGGAACACCAGAGATCTTCAAGGAGCCTGCATTGTCGATGTTGTACACGAACTTGGAGGTGTCCTTGAGCTTCAACCCCTGCACCATTGTCCCTGACATCACAAGATCCGAGTCGAGGCGGAGCGCCGAGGCAAAGAGGACTGACTTCAACTGTCCGTAGACTTGCTCAACCGTATTCGCATCGGAGAAGGGAATCGAAACATTGCCGGAACCGACGGTGTTGTTGACGTTCGAGTTCGCAAACTCGAAGGTAACGGACCGAGTCCCGTCGACGATGGTGAAGAAATCCCCATCCTTTGGAAGCCCACGTTCCAGGCTCAACGGAGTACTTAACAAATTGACCGCACTGGTTGGGAGCAGTCCCAGATCGATCCGGCCGATGCCTGCAGGACGCGCGACAACTCCCAAGCGAGTGACCGCATTGATGGCTTGTACGATGGAGGCAACCAGATCACTCTGGGTCGAGGCGGTCGTGAAGCGAATGACCTCGTTTCCTGGAGCCGACGCTCCCGAGAAGTTTCCGTCGAATTCAAATCGTACGGTGGCACCTCGGTTCGTAATGGTGAAGATCGAGTTATCCAAAAGCGCCGGGTCGCTGCCACCTTTCGACGGAACCAAGAGGTTCAAGGTTCCGAGTATTTGAAGCACCGTCTTGTCCTGGACCCCTGGACTCCCGATCACGGCGACGGTTGGTGCTCCGGACGTAGAAATCGAATCGCTCACCAGACCGCCGACGACGACGCTGCCGTTTCCGAAGTGCTTCGGATTCAATCCGATCCCGGCATCGCGAATCGCAGTGGCTAGGGTTGCACCGATCTCCGACTGCGTCTCGGAGTTGGTGAACGGCACGCGGATCCGTCCAGCCCCGACGGTACCATTGTTATCGAACTCGAACGTCGTCGATGTGCCTCCGTTGTCCCGGGAAATGGTGAGGGTGTCACCGTCCTGGACAGAACGAGCGACTCCCACCACGGCAAGCGTCGTATTGATCAGTTCGATTCGACCCGAGCTAGGCAACCCCAAGTGTACGATGTCATTTCCAAACACCGACGGACTGACCTTGAGCCCCGAGGACTTGATGGCCGACTCGATGGCTTGGGCTACTTCGAGACTCGAGTTCGAGGAATTGACGGTGATGCGGATGTTCCCGGGCTGCACGCTTGGAATCGGATCCGAATCGAACTCGAAGAACAGGACTCGTTCGCCGTCGGACACGCTGAACGACTGACCGTCAACCACTCCGCCGATGCCACCCCCTTGGGATGGAACTTTCAATCCGAGCGTTTCCGCTGGCTGGGCGAGTGCGGGCGAGTCGGCGATCTGAACCATAGCACTGCGTGGGGCGGCGATGAAGACGTCGTTGGAATCGAGTTTCTTCGCGGATACCCCACTGCTGAAGGAACTGTTGATCGCTGCAACGATCGCATCGGCCAACTGGGCTTTGGACGAGAGCGACGTGAAGCGGATGATTCCCTCGGGACGAGTCACCACCGTGCTGTTGTTATTGTCGAACTCAAACTCCAGTCGCGATCCACCTACAGTGATGCTAAACCGCTCGCCGTCGGCAACCCCGCCTGCTCCTCCGCCTGCGGCCGGCAGATTTAGTTGGAGGCCGATCGGTAGCTGCAAACGGAAGCCACTGTCGAATTCAAACGTCACATTGTTGCCATTGGAGTCCCGGATGACGAACGAATCGCCGTCGTTCCGTTTGTCTCCAGCAACCGCGTCGATAACGAATCGGTCCTTGTTGTTGATGGTGATATCGTAAACCCGGTCATTTCTCCAAACGCCTGCCAAAGGCTTCAATACGATCTCATTCGTGGTCGTGTTGTAGGAGAATACGTAATCGATTCCCTCGACGAGCAGCCGATTGTTCTCCGTAATCGTCACGACGGCACCCGGCGACCGGTTCGTCGACTCGCTACCGACCACCGAATTGTCATCGATCCCCGTTCCGCCACCCAAATTGGCGAACTCGAAACCGTCCTGGAGTTGGATTCGAAACTCGGGATAGACACCGGACGAAAGCTCGATGACCGATGCGGTCGGATCCACGTCGACCCGCCTCGCGTCGTTGTCGACAGGATTGACGGCGATTGCGCTCGGACCGAAGAAATCGGCTCGATCGATTGCGCCTCGATCCTTGAAGACGCTCCCTCCCAATCCGCTGGGAGGAGCAACGCTGGGATCATCGGCGCGGAGCAGTCCGTAGAAATCCCGATCAGGTGCCAGGACGGGACTTGGTGCAATTCCGACGGCTTGCTTGACGGCGCGGAAGCCTTCCCGCTCCGGCAAGGAATCGATCGAACTGTCGATGATCTGGGATTGCGGGTTGGGAAGGAAGATCGAACCGGGGAAGTCGACGAACAGTCGCTCGCCATTGCCGGCCGTGAAATTGAAGTCGGCCCCCGTATTGGGTACGTTCGTCGGGTTTGCCTCAACGAATTGACCAAGACTCGTAATCGGCGTGGCCGGGTCCGCATATTGGTAGGTGTTCCCACCAACAACGACCGCAGAGGGGCGGGCCGATGGCAAAGAGGGTTCGAAAGGCGGAATCTCGGGTGGCCGGAACTCAGACCCCAAGAATATCGGACGCTCCTGGATAATCGGGCTCTGGACATTCACGAACGTGTTGTTTAGCAACGTCGGCGAGGCCCCACCGGAAACCATAATCCCGGTCTCGGGGAAGATCTGGTTCATGTTGTTGGTGCCAGCGCGACCGGCAATGCGGCGCCCCGGATTGCTCGAAGTGATGGAATAGGCATTTCGAACCACCACGAATTTCTCCGACGTTCCGTTTCCTTGCGAGGTTACCGGACGATCGACGGTTGGTAAAACTGGAAGCGACATGGTGCGGTCGTGGCCCAAGCCTTGATCGGCATGCCCAAAAAACTGGCTCACCGACGATGTGACGGCGTTCTGTTCTCGGATGATCAAGTTGAAGTCAAAGGGACTGCGGTCGTTGGTGGAACCAAGGACTCGATTCAGACCAGCTTGCACTTCCGGCCCTCGCACGTTGCCGGAATTGATTCCCACATCTAGCCCGACAGGTGGCCCAGAGTAACCCAGGGACGGATCGAATCCATTCTCGCCTCCGGGGGCGATGGCGGAAACCGGAGCCAAGGGGTTTGCCGTTCCAAAGATGCCGTTCGGGAGGGATTGGGCATTGTCCATTCCAGACGCCGTGATGGCAAAGGCGATGGCCCGCGCCATGTCGGGAACGCGATAGTTCGGCCCGATATAGATGGGGATATTGCCGCCGTTGTACCCAGCGTTGCGAGTGAACTCAAAGGTTCTCGCGTTCGTCCCATTGGACAGATCCGCAACTTGCTGGATCGTGAACGTCTCTCCGTCGGCGTACGTTTCCGGAGCATCGGCAACGATGACGAACTGTTCCGGTTTGAGAACCTGAATGCTCAAGCTGTAGCTGCCGCTGGTTTCGCCGCGTCGACGACCGGCAAAGGAATACGGGTCGTACTGTGTGTTTCCAGAGGCGGAAACCGCTACATAGTAGACTCCCGGCTTGGTCGCGGTGAAGTCGATGTAGGGATCGAGACCCGCGGGTTCGCCCGGGGCACTTCGATTGTTCGAAGTCGTCGGGTCGGATTCATTGCTGATCACTTGTGCGATTCCGCTGCTGTCGAACAGCCGGAGTGCGGAGTCCAACGTCGACCCACGCGGAGCATCGACATCGATCCGAACGCGATCCCCAATCTCCATCTGGAACTTGTAGAAGTCGACGTCCGACGAGCCGGTCGAAAGAGGGTCGGCGGTCAGGGTGCCGTTCACGTTGTAGTTTTGAGGATTGACACCAATCCCTTGAAACGTCTGCGCGGCGCCGCGGATCGTATCATTGCTATCGGAATCCACGACTTCCGGGTTCAACGACGCGCGGCCATCATTACCGATGATGGTGTTGTTCACCGCCCGCACGAATGGGGCCGCCGTGAATTCACCCAGGCGTTGAATAAGCAGAGGGTTAGGATTCCCGATCGTATTGAGGAACGCAATATTTTGAGGCCCCTTGATGATCATCGACGCAGAAGGGTGTGTCCAGTTCTCGTAGGCTGGGTTGGCGGGATCATCGTCCGGTGGAATGATCGGATCGGCTTGCGGTTCGATCCAGGTCGAAATCCGTTGCGTGGTTCCATTGGCCCCGAGAACACTCCCGAGGAACGCATCGCGAATCGCCTTGATCACTTCATCGGCGCCATAGCCTGTCGCGCCGTTTGGCACGCGCAAATACTCAGCGCCGGTATCTTCCCGGTAGTAGATCGGGATGTTTTCGGGATTCCATCCGTTTCCTCCGACCACACCGCTTCCAAACACAGGACCACCGGCCGTACCACCCGCAATGTCTTCGAATTCGAAACGAACTCGATTCCGCCCGAAGGTGACGTCCATCAGGTCTCTATCATCAATCGTCGTCCCGGAGTGGTCTGCGTCGAACCAACCGTTGGTCCCCGCTGCGTTACAAGCGTTGGTCCCGCAACTGTCGCGGACAGCTGGGAACGCGGTAATCCGCCATGTCGGCGTCTCCCCTTGAATATGCAATCCACCCATTCCAGCGGAATCGAAGATGTTGTTGACCACGACCAACCCAGGAGCAATCCCGGCGTCGACCGCAGCGGGGGTACTGATTTGCTCGCCGAATTCGACCACGTTCTCTACCGGCAGGTTCCGGGCAAAGGCACCTCCGAGTGTGGGGGCGCCGGTGTATTGGTCGAAGAAGGGCGAGTAAGGTTCGTAGGGTGGGAAAAATTGCGAATCGTGAAACGGTTGGGCCCGTCCATCGGCGTAGTACTTCTCGGCTGGTGCAGCCCAGACCGCATAGTCCCGGGCCTTGGTGACGATCGTATTGGAGACGATGAACTGGCCTTGGTCGCGGTTGGAGTTCAAATCGCCGAATCCATCGAAACGCAAAACACCAGAAACACCAGCAACCGTAAACACATTCGAGGGATCGTAGACTTCGACGTTTCCGAAAAGATCGATCACCGAATTGCTAGCGCCCGTTACGTTTCGATTGCGGTCCGCCGCGCGAACATTGAGAATGTTTTGTTGGAACACCTGGTTGATCGCATCGCGGAATTTTCCGGCCAGAACCGACGGGGAATCACCTGTCGCGACAAGAACCGGAACGTTGCCGAAATCCACACTGCCAGTGGTGGTGAATTCGAAGGTTAAACGATTCGCCCCGTCGCTCACGTCTACCTTGCTGCCAGTGGGAATCGCCAAGCCTGTCAGGAACTCAATCGAAGTGCTGTAGGATCCGCGGTAGAATCTCGGGAGCGTCGTCCCGATTTCGTCGCCGACCCGAATTTCCATCTGGTACGTACCCGAGCGACGTTGCGCGGGGTTGCGATCCGAGACCACCACTTGGTAGGTACCTCTCCGCAATTCCGCAGTACCAATGAAGCTCAAGAACGAATCGCCGGTTCCAACGGATCCCCGCGACAGATCGGCCAAATCGTTGCCGGCCAATGGGCGCGGCAAGTCATCGACAATCAAAGCCCGGTCGCGAGTCAACGGACTTACTGGAGTTCCAGGCGTTAAGGGGTTGGAATCCGCATCGAAGAAGACGTCTACTTGCAGGGAGGCCCGGTTGAGACCATCGGCGTAATCGATATCGATTACGACAGGGTAAGTCGAAGTCCCTGATGGGCTTCCTACGTAGGTGGAACTCAGGTCACCCACCGTGAAACTGAAGGTTTGGGCGCTGTTGAATCCTCCAAAGTTGGGAAGTTGACCTGCCACGCTGATCGCACCTTTGGAAGTTAGGTGCAGGGGGCCTAGATCGACGACGCTGTTCGTGTTCGCGTCGAACATGCCGGAATGAGCTTCTCCAGTCAGGGGCGACGCGTAAGGCAAGCCCAACGTATGCACGCCATTGGTCGCATAGCGAATATCTGCATATTGAACGGTTGAGCCCGCGAATTCCTGCTGGTCGCGTTGGCGCACCTGCAACGTGTAGGAACCGCTCGTCAGACCCGCAGAGGTGTTCTCAATGTCGGTTCCCTTGCTGCGAACGCGGAAGAAAAAGGTACTCGATGCTCCTTGGACCCCGGGCAAGACAATGCGAAGCCCAGCATCGCGTTCATTGGTGGTCCCATCTTCTTTGATCAATCCGGACTCGTGGCGGCGCGAAGAACCGCGATCTCGCTGAACAATCGGATTGACGGCGTTTGCACTGAGGAGCGGGTCGCGAACAATCAACGCTGGGTTGAGTTGCTCTGCGGTACTATCATCGCTGCGAGCGAGCAGATCCCCGTTGGAGTTGAGAATCTCGAGCACGGTGTCAAGCGTCAGGGTCGTACCGTCGATATCGAACCATACTTCCGTACCTGCGATACCAGTAAAGCTGTAGACGTCTTGGTCACCCGGTTCGCTCAAAACGCCATTGATAGTCCAACCCAGTACCAAGTTCTCGTCCGAGTTGGAAGGATTCCGGGCAAGGGTCCCCAGGAATTGCGAGGTAATCGTGGTATCGTTGACCCCAGGCGCGCTGACGTTGGGGCGTTCGGTTTCGTTGACGGCACGCACATTGCGATCGTTGCTGTAGGAATCAAACACCAAGCTGCGCCAATCGCCAGCTCGCGGGATCGATCCAATCCCATCATTGTTCGTATCCGTTTGTGGGAGGCCATTGGGCTGAGTACCTGCCCCCACACTGTCATCGCGCAGGCTCGTAAAGACCACCGGGAAACCAGGCATCCCGAGAACTTGAATCGTTCCGCCAACACGATCGGTGATGCTGCTAAAGCGACCGGTTGCAGTGAAGCCTGTACCGCGCTCGTGGTCAAAGTTGGAACCCTGACCATCCATCTTGATAACCAGCGATTCGTTGACCGCGCTCTGCAACCGCAAGCCACCGACTTGCTGAAGATTGCTGACCACGACCGAGTCGAACAGTACGTGGACGATATCGGTATCGTCCCAGACGCTCTCGGTGTTCAAATTGTTGCGAGGCAAGTCCCGTACCGAAAGGAAGTCTTCATCTCGGTTATTCGTAGCGGCATCTGCTCGGATCTCGAGACCATTGATGCCGTTGTTGAAGAGTCGGTTGCCGCGGAACAGCGGACCTCGATTTGCATCGAGCGTCAGGTTGCGTCCAACGGATCCCGTTTGACGACCTGTGTCTCCTCGCAACTCGGCATCCATCGAGTTGATATCGATGGTGATCGCGGTGCCGGCGTTGTTCTGGAAGATATTGTTGAGGAAAATCGGTTGCGATCCGCGGACGAAGACCGTCGACCCGCGACTCGCGTTGTTCCCCAGCGGATAATTTTCGTTGGCGGGACGTCCCAACCGGTCGATCGGGCCTTGGCCTCCCATCCCGTTCGCGTTTTCTTCGAAAACCGAGTTGGATATTCTTGCCCCTGCTTGCTGGAGTTCGATGGGGCTAAATGCCTTGAACGTTCCTTCGATGCGCGAGACTCCACCAGCGTTTGCCAAAACCACATGGTCGAGGCTAATGTAAGCACCAGGCTGCGCGTAAATACCGCTCCAATCTCCAGGTTTGCTATCCAACTCCCCATTGAGCCCGTTGTTGTTCGTATCGAAGGTTCCACCCGCTCCAAATCGGTCATCCTGGCGGCTGGTCATCACAATCCGGTTGCCGTCGGATCCCTCTGCCAAAAGCTGGGTGCTGTGGCCAAATTCAATGCGAGCCCCCTCCAGCTTGATGATGGTTCCCGGGTCGATGGCCAAGGAAGCATCCAGTCGAGGCCGAATATTTCCAAGGCTCTCGACACTCAGCGGTCTGACGGGAACCGCGGTTCCATTGTCGGTGAACGACCGGACGGTAGGGTCGGTGATTTCAGCGATCTGCGAGAAAACCCCAGCACCACCGATCGAACTACGGTAGATCCTCAAGCTGCTGTATCCGAGTTGAATCCGCGGAAGGTTATCGAGAGCAATCGTGCGGTTGGTGGCCGATGTGTTGGCACCCACGGTCGGTGCCGAGGCGATGCTTTCGCGGCCAAGGCTATCGACCATCACGATGCGGTATGTAAACAGACCGGGAGATGGAAGAAATCCTGGGATCGCTCCCGAAGTGGTTGGCGTTACCGAAACGCCGGAGACATCCGGTTGATCACGCAACAAAGATCCACCCGCATCGCTTGAGTCGGCGAGCAAGGCGCCGCGATCCAGGTAGCTGTTGGTGTTCCCGTCCAACTCGGCAACCAAACGGTATTCGCTAGAGGAGCCGTCGTTGCGATAGAGACGACGGGAGACGTAATCGCTCCCAACGCCAGGCAATCCCGCGATTCGAATTGCGGTCTGACCAAAGCTGAGAGAAAAACCAGCGGTCGGGGCAGAGGGTGGGGTCTCGTAGCCGTTCGAGTCGACAAACGTCAACTTGTACCGATACGTTCCAACGGCAAGAGTTCCCCCTGTCGTGCTCTGGAACGAAACGAGATTGGAAGGGATCACCGATGTGTCCAGCAATCCGCCTCCGGGATTTCCTTGGACAGAAACATTTTCTGCCAGTACATGGACTACGTCGGTATCGTCGAAACGACCAGCGACCGTCAATTGACGCGGCGCCCCACCGGCAGGTGTCGAAACCTTGATGAACATTCCGTTGATCGAGTTATTGATCAGTTGGTTGCCATGGATCTTCGGACCTACGCGATCATAATCCGGTGTGAAGGATCCCTTGCGCTGATAGCGAGGATCGCTAAAGAGTGTTTCCTCAAAGCTGTCGGGAGAAGCGCTGATGGCAGAGTCCGCCGCCAAACTGATGCGGTTGAAGGTAACCGTCGGCCGCATGTCGCTGATCTGAATCGAATTGACGGTCTGTTGGACCGAATCGATCACCACCGCGCTGGAACCGCCGTACCGCAGATCGGCAAAGTTGACGTACTGTTTGAAAATCCCTTCGTCTTCAAGATCCGGGCGCCCGACCGACTTGTCGAGATCCCGCTTGAATAAAATCCCACCCCAATCTCCTGGTGCCGGTGTCGTCGTTGGGAGGTAATTGTCGAAGCCGGTCTTTTCGTCTAGCCAAGAGGTAAAGAAGACAGTTCCAGACGCGAGGCTTCCGTCTCCATTGCGCAACGGGTTACCCGAAGAGTTCAGCAACTTGGGAGTCCCGAGTACTTGAAGGGCGCCACCGCTTCGATCGACCCCGATCGTGGAACTACCAACCCCGATGCGAGCCCGACGCAATTTGAAAATCGCGCCGGAATCGACCATGACCGCGACACCCTTGGGGATATCCATGGTCTGGCCGTCGGCTAGAACCGAACCTGCCAACAGGCCGAATCCGATTTCGTAGGCGAAGTTATCCCCCACCGTCTCGAGCTTTCCGTCGTTGCCACCGTTGCCAACGATACGGATGATGTCCCCTGGAATCGACGCGGCAAACGCGTTCGGAACACCGCTGCCAGAGATGTTGTTGAAGGGGCGAGCCTCGGAACCATCAGCGTTTTGCCCTGCGGACTTGTCGACGAAGATGGTCTTGCCTTCCAAGTCGATCACCGACAGATTTGGCGAAAGTTGAACCAGTCGTTCTCCTTTGAGGATGACTCGCGTTCCGCTTGCCGTTGCCGTGACTCCCAGTTCCGGCCTGGAGTTGATTGCGTTCGCAAGTGCGGCGGCCAGATTCACGGCGTTGCTCGTCGGCGTGATGAGAACTCGCGTATTCCCGCTTCCGATCGCCCCGCCCGTGCTGAATTCAAATCTCCGCACAACCCCCGAGAAACCAGTGATCGTAACGATCTTTCCGACCAGATCCGTTGAAGCTCCTGCATTGAAATTCAGAGCGCGGTCGAGAGGTCGCGTATCGAACCAGAAATCATACACTCCACCGGGACGGCCGTCGGCATCTCCATCCAATGGGACAGACAAATCGTTCGGCTGATTGGAAACATCCCGGATGACATCAGAACCTTCGATCTGGGCTCGATATGTCAAACGCAAATCGTATTGACCTTGGGTCCGTCCGCCCCAACCCGTGTCGGGAATCGACGCGTCGTACTTGTCGTTTCCAGACGCGGAAACGCCTATGTAGTAGCGACCGGACGTCAGATTCATCCGAAGCAAAGAATCCTTGCCGTAGTAATCGTCGTTCTGCGCGATCAGGTCGATACTGCCACCGCTGAGCACGATCGGCGAGTAGGTGATTTCCCGATTACCGAGTTTGGTGTTGAGGTCGCCGGACTTGGGGGTGATCGAAACCAAAGCCGACGCAGATGGGTCCGCCGACAATGCAGTGATGAGATCTCCAAGTGTGGATTCGGAATTCGCCGTTGAATTCAGATCGATCACGATCGCATTTGGAAACGTCGTGACGCTTGGGGGTTGCCCGAGGCCGCGATTGCTTCGCGTGACAAAAATCTGCAAATTGTTTCCGAGTTTCCCAGGAGCCACCGCTGTGAATAAGACTTCCACACTCCCCCCAGCACCCAAATTGGAAACGGCGCTGGCTTGGGTCTGCTTGAAGAGCGCCAGCCTCGCGTCGAGCGGACTGCTGGAAGCCTGTCGCTCCGCCAGCACCTCGGCCACGAACGCACCTTGCCGCAGCGCGCCCAGCGGACCCGCTGGAACATCAAAACGGTACAGGTCGATATCGCTGCTTTCAGGCCGGTGAAGGAAACTCCCTCGTATGACATCCAAATTTCCTGGGAAGATCGGCTCGAAATTCCGGTCTGTACCGCCGTTGATGAAGTTGTCATCGAAGTTCATCAGCGTCGAGGGATCGGCATCTCCCGCGTTCGCCAATCCCAACAGCAAGCCGATGCTCGCCGCTGCGGCGCGGGTGAAATCCTCGCCATAATTGTCTTTCCACGAGTTGTCGGCGGAGAAGACTGCGAGACTGTTCTGGAAGTTGGGATCGATTCGAACCCCAAAGAAATTGCTGTCGCGTCGCTGCACGTTGGGGCCAGTGAGAACACCCAAAGCCCCCAAGGCCATCGTGAGTCCGCTATTCGGGGTCTCGACGAACTGCACACCGATTCGATCCGACCAAAGCGAAAACGCCTCTCGAATTCTTGCCTTCTGTTTTTCGCTAATCGCGTTGGTCTGTGCGACTGTACCGACCGAACCGTAGTTGGTTTGGAAGTTGTAGTAAAGCGTCCGAATGCCAGCGACACGATCTCCGGTGAAGTTGGGATTGATGAAATTCTCGAATGCCTCAGGCACTCGACGGGTCCCCGGATCGAGGTTGCTTCCAATCTGGTCAAGCTGATGGTTTTCCGGATCGATTTCCCCGCGAAGCAGGAGGCTGGTTTGCGTGGATGGAAACGCGGCGAGTGTATTGAGCGATTCGGCCGTGTCGAAACTGGTTCCGACTTCCGAAACTCTCGTCGGAACGATCGGATCGCTCGGAATGGTCTCCTTGGTGCCAACTCGCAACCGGAACGTGCTCTTCGATCCTCCACGCCGCAAGTTATCGATGTCGCCGGCGAACTTCAACGTGACCGTGTTTGCCGAAGCATTGTAGGTGACGCGTTCCGGGAAGGTGACGAAATCATCCGTGTTGCGAACCGTGTCTTGGGTCTCGACCAGTTGATAGAACTTCGGATCCTCGACGCTTCCATCGACTGGAGCGTCCAAGAGTGTTCTCTGGGCAAACATCTTCTCATCGTCAAAATAGATGACGATCGTGTCCCGATCCTGCTTCAAGGCACCGGTTTCCAATCGCTGCACCGGTTGTGGTACGACGCCGATGATTTTCGAACCGAGATCTAACCGGAACTCGATGGTGTCCTGGCGTGTCTTCGGATCGCTAGGTACGAACATGCCACCATCGACATTTCTCAAACCGGTCACGCCACGACCGGGATCGTCGAATCCAAAGATTTCCAATCGGTACAAATCGTCCGGTAGATTTTCGGCGAATCGAAGCGTTACTTCGTTCTCGTTCGGCGTGTCCCCGATGATGACTGCTCCTGGAACAATCACCTGATCGTTGCTGGAGGAAAGTTGAACTGGGGAAGTGATCGCAAATTCACCGAGCGGCGCCGAAGCCCAACCACCGTTGATCCGAGCCGTCAGCTTGCTCGCGACCGGAGAACCGGCCGCATTGATGGCGTTCACCAAGCTTTGGCCAGTGACTCGCGATCCGATCCTGGAGTTGAGGACAATCGAAACGTTCGATCCGACCATGCTCAATTGCGGTGACGTACTCGTACCCAAATCGGCCACAGTTACCGAAACATTGAGGGGCTCCGACGCCATCTTGGAGGTCAACTGAATATCGACCCTGCCGTTGGAACCGAAGTCGGAGGAAGCACTCGGAAGACCAAAGCTTCCATCACCACCCGCACGGGACACTCGAATACCACTGGTCGTCTTGGGGTCGATAACTTGCTTGTCATCGAATCGGAACGTCAGTTCCCGCGGCGATACCGTCCGAATTGCTCCGTTCTCGATCAATTCGCTGTTGTTGGGCTGAACGCCGATCAGTCGAGGACCTCCGTCCGAAGATGACGCGAGGAGCGATCCTCCACCCTCCAGTACCAGGTCAAACAGTTGGGTCTCGCCGGGCGTCCCGTTGATCCTGAGCAAGTAAGTTCCCGCCGACAATCCCGGATTATTGATAATCTCAGCAATTCCGCTGGGCTGCGATGCCGCTGAAGCAATAATGTCGCCGTTTCGCTTCTCAATTTGAAACGAGAGATCTCGGTACAGACGGGAGTTTGTCAGGCTCGGTGATCCCCCCTGCGGGCCTACCGAATACTCAAACCCCTGTGGGACCACTCGAATACTGCGAATCCCGGTGTCGACCAGCGTGAACGAGAACAAATCGGTCGATTCACTCCGATCGATCGAGAGATTGCGAAGCTGAGTGGTTCCTTTCGTGACCACTCCCAGGTTGGACGCAGTGTCCCGTGTGTCATTGTTTTCGAAATCGTCTCCGTACACAGTTTGCGCGGCGATGATGTCATCGTGCTGCGGACCGGAAAACGCAACCGAAATGAATGGCTCCATCAGTTTTGTTTCGTTGGTTGGTATCACGTGACCAAGACCGATCCCGTGACCAGATTCGTGCGCCAACACATTGAACAACGCTCGATTTTCTCCGGTAGGTCCGTCCGAAGAATCGCGGTAAAACCGATCCGCGGTATCGATGACCATGTCCCCGTCGGTCCCTGAGTCACCGGAACCGTTCGGGTAGAAATTGAACGCAAGGATCCCAAAATCGCCGTCGATCCGGGCACCACCGATGCGCACATCCCCGCGCACACCCGCAACCCCGCGCGAGGCAGCTTGGTAGGGAGCGCCGTCGTCCTGCGGCTCGTAGACAAACTTGAGTCCCGACAGCGACGACCATGTATCGTATGTCTTCGCGAAAATTCCAAACCAAGGACGATTTTCGACCGGCCCAGAACCACCACCATAGATCCCATCCATGAAGGAAATCAGATTCGATGACGCAAGACCACCTGCGATATTCGTAACCTGCGTACCATCAGGCACGATGCTCCATGTGACGGTGGCGGGGTCTCCGAGATTCGGACTGGGACCACCGACAGGATTCGACCAGCGACTCCCTGACAAGTTGATGTTACCCGAACCACCATTTCCGCCACCATCGCTTCCCTCCGCGCCCATGCGCGTTAGTTGGCGAATCATGCTGTCCACGTAAGCGGTGGATGTCCCCGGAGCAAATACCGGGGCCGCAGCCATCAAATCCCGGCGCTCAAGGTTCTCACACAGCAGTGTTCGGAAGCTCGCCCGACGTTCCTTGAGACGTGACAGACTACGGTTCTTCGACCTGTTTTCATCAATACCCATTTGCGGATAACCTTAGAACCAATTGGCTTGGCGGTTGTAATGGCGGGTAAAACGCCGTTGCTGAAACGGAGTTTCGCCTTTGAAACACTTGAGTTCGAGTATAATTGGACGGATTGGGGATGCAAATTTGTGCGGATAAAGCAAACGGAATCGCGCTGCGATCGCCAACCAATCCGGACCATGATCCTTCCGCCCCACGGCCATTCCCCCCAAAAAACGTGCGCTTTTGCGGTTTATGACGCCGATTTGGATGACGCGAACAGGGATTAGGTTCCCCCAACCGGTCTTGAAAGGAAAAGTCGGAAAATTTTTAAGGGCTCCCTATTTCGGTTCGTCATCCTTCATCACACCGGCTGGATTTCAGGAAATCGCGGAGATCACTGGGATTGGTTGCTGGAGCATCCGGAGCATGCTTCCAAGGGTTTGCTTTCTTTTGCCGTCCAGACCGACCCGCTAGCTGGCTGGAACAACGCGTCATTGGAACTTTTGCCCAGCCACCGGGTCGCGTACCTCGACTACGAGGGCCCGATTTCACGCTCCCGTGGGGAAGTCAAGCGGGTTGCAATCGGCAACGTTCACTGGCTCCCATCCTCCGCCGAGGATCTTCGTTTCGAACTGGTCGACATGGAATTTCTCGAACCATCTTCCGTTCCTTGGCCGACAGGCCGATACTGCTTGTCCTGTACCACCCAGCCTTCCTGTCCACCTACCCCTTGGCGATTGATCCGAGAACAGGAATCCGAATGAGTCAGTCTCCGATGATGCGTCAATACGAGGAAGCCAAAGCCGCGAGCGGCGACGCGATCCTCTTGTTTCGCATGGGAGACTTCTACGAACTGTTTCACGAGGACGCCAAGACGGCGGCTCGTGTGCTGGGTTTGACGTTAACGAGTCGCGACAAGGGGGAAAACCCAATCCCAATGGCGGGATTTCCTCACCATCAACTAGACGGCTATTTGGCCAAATTGGTGCGGCAGGGATTCCGAGTGGCCGTTTGCGAACAGGTTGAGGATCCCGCCACCGCCAAGGGGCTGGTGCGACGCGAAGTGCAGCGAATCGTGACCGCCGGCACTCTGACTGACGAATCGCTGCTCGATCCATCCACGGGAAATGTGCTGCTGTCGGTCTACGTCCCCAAACCGGGAACGACGACCGGCGATGCTTGGATCGGACTGGCTTGGGTGGAGTTGTCCACGGGGCGTTTCGAAGCCAGTCCGTATCGTCTTCAGCAACTGCAAGATCAGATCGCCCGCATAGAACCCTCGGAAATCTTGATGCGGGAGGACGATGCGTCGCTCGCGTCCGATGGGAATTCCCGCTGGGCGCTGACCCGTCGACCGGTCTGGCAGTTTGGGATCGACGAGGCACGTCGAGTCCTGCATGAGCATTTCGGCGTCCTCGATTTGTCCGGGATGGGGTGGGAGTCGGAGGCGGAGGGAGATATCGACCGACTGGCAATTGCGGCTGCCGGGGCGGCCATGGCCTACCTGCTGGAAACCCAAAAGACCTCGCTGAGCCACATCCAGCAATTGATCCCCGCCCGGCAACAGCGATGCCTAGAGATCGATTCCGCCACGCGCCGTTCGCTGGAACTGACGCAAACAATAAGGACTGCGTCCCGCGAAGGTTCGTTGCTCGAGGTTCTCGACCGAACTCGCACACCGATGGGGGCTCGCCGGTTGGCCCAATGGCTTTCCTCCCCGTTGGTGTCGGCGGCGCAAATCGAATCGCGCCTCGAGGCGGTCGAAGAACTCGTCTCCGACACGCGGCTCCGCACCAGCATTCGAGAAACGCTCGACCAGGTCTACGACCTGGAACGTCTTTTGGCCCGCGTGGCGACGGGCCGATGCAGCCCGCGCGACCTGCAGCAGGTGGGCCGCACCGCGAGCCAGTTGCCAAAAATCAAGGCCCTGCTCGAACAGCGATCGGCATCGCGTCTGGATCAACTCAAGCAACGCATCGACCTGTGCGAGGGAATCGTTGAGCAACTGGACGCCTCTCTCCAGCCCGAATGCCCCCACCTGGCAAAAGGAGGGGGTTTTATTCGCGAAGGCTACGATGCTCGGCTCGACGAACTCCGCGCCTTGGCCTCCGGAGGTAAGGAGTGGATTGCCCGCTATCAAGCCGAACAGAGCGCTACGACCGGCATCCCCAGCCTGAAGGTTGGCTTTACTTCCGTTTTTGGCTACTACATCGAGATCACCAACACCCACCGAGAACGAATCCCCGCCACCTACATTCGTAAACAGACCCTGAAGAACTGCGAACGCTACATCACTCCCGAACTGAAAGAGTACGAAGAAAAGGTGCTCACGGCCGACGAATCCTCCAAACAACTCGAGTACGAATTGTTTCTCGAGCTTCGCGACCGGGTCCAGCAAGGGACCGTCCCCCTGCAGACCAACGCGGCTATTCTCGCGGAACTCGACTGCCTCTCGTCGCTTGCGGAACTCGCGGTCAAGCAAGGATACACTCGCCCGAAAATTACGGAGGAACCGATTCTCGAAATCGTAGAAGGAAGACATCCGGTCCTGGATGCACTATCAGCGAAAGGAAAGTTTGTCCCCAACGATTGCATGCTCGGCTCGGAACACGGCCGGATTCAGTTGATCACCGGCCCGAACATGGCAGGCAAGAGCACTTACATCCGACAAACTGCCTTGATTGTGGTCATGGCCCAGATGGGATGCTTCGTCCCCGCCAAACGGGCGACAATCGGAATCGCGGATCAACTGTTCGCGAGGGTCGGCGCGAGCGACGAGTTAGCGCGCGGCCAAAGTACCTTCATGGTCGAAATGGTGGAGACGGCCAGAATCTTGAATACCGCGACCGAACGATCGCTGGTAATCCTCGACGAGATCGGACGAGGGACGAGCACCTACGACGGGCTGAGCTTGGCCTGGGCGATTGTGGAATATCTGCACGAACACAACGGTTCGCGTGTCCTGTTCGCGACCCACTACCATGAGTTGGTCGAACTGCAGCGCACGTTGACCAGCGTGCGCAACTGGAACGTTTCGGTGAAGGAATGGGATGACACGGTGATCTTCCTGCACCGGATCGTACCGGGTAGCGCCGACAAAAGTTACGGCATCCATGTCGCCAGGCTCGCCGGCATCCCTCGATCGGTCAACGAGCGCGCGAAGGATATCCTCGGGCAATTGGAATCGAGCCGGCTGAATCGCTACGATGCACCCCGCCTGGGACCGCCACCCCCCAAAAAATCAGGGCATCTCCAACTGACGCTCTTTCAATGGAAAGAGAACGAAGTTCTCGAAAAACTCAAGGCCACGGATCTCCACAGCCTAACCCCTATCCAAGCCTTGCAATTGCTCGAGTCCCTGAAAAAGCAAGCTCTCGAATCCTGAGCGAGCCCACCGATCAGTCCGATCAGTCCGATCCATCCCGAACGCAGCGGACCAGGGTCATGAGCGCGAACCCTGTCCCGTACGGTTGGTGGTAATTGTACAGCGGATAGTCCCACCACGAGCCGTCTTTCTCTTGGAGTCGAATGATCACATGGGCGAGTTGATCCTGCATGCCCGACCTCGACTCCGCCGGCAATTCATCAAGCCCCAGGGCTGCGTAGTAGTGCCCGTAATAGAAGAAATACCCAGCGACCAAGAACCAGGATTCGTGGGGAACGGGACGCTTGCGTCCGATGTCGAGCCACAGATTCCTGGCGTAGAGACGTTTGGCCCAAGCCAGCATGGAGGCATCGCTGACACTTTTATCTCCGTAGAGACGCAGTACGAAGTTGCATGCCTGGCTTCTCCCGACGCTTCCGCCAGGCTTATTCACTTCGAATCCCGGCGCCGTCCGCATATCCTCGGAGTACAGGTAGGCGAGGTCGGGGCGTTGTTGCCGACGTAGGACTTCCAATCCTCGATCAATGAGATCTTGCGGAACCTCCGCGCCGATGGCTCGCGCGCGATGCAGTGCATACAGCACAGTGGCTGTCGTGAAACTGGTAGGCTCCGCGGTGGGGCGTTGAAGATGCATGTGAAAATCATAGTAGCCCCACCCACCCTTGGTGGTTTCATAGCGGCGCAGTAAATCGATCTGATGCTGGATTTCTGCCAGGAGTGCTCTCTGCCGTTCTTGGTCCCCATCGTGGTAGGTATGCAGACGAGCCAAGGCTTCGATCCCATAAGCGTGCCCCCATACGTTGTAGAGCGCATCCTGATTGGCCCGTCTCAAGTCGTGCAGATGTTTGAGCAGCCACTCTTCGCCTTTCTCGATCATCGGATCCGATCGGTAGGAATAGTCGCGACAGTCAACCAACGCGGCGACACACAACGCCGTAGTCCCTGCTCGAAACGCCTGATGCCCCCCCGGCGTCGGTGCATAAATATTCAAATCTTTGGTTAGTGTCGGACCGCCCCAGGAACCGTCTTTGTTTTGGCTCTGTTCGAGAAACGCGATCCCCCGCTCGATAGCGGAATCCAATTCCAGTTTCGAGGGGGCGGGAACGGGCTTCGGCTCCGGTCCAAGTTCTCCCTGCGGACGATTGAGTTCCTGCGCCACAACCAGATTCGCAGAACCGATTGCGAGAAAGGCTGCCAAAGACAAACGAACCCCGAGCCGTTTGCGCCAGCTCATTTCTTGGGTCCGTCCGATTCCACGAGTTTGTCATCGGCTGTCAGGCCGCCGAGGATCTCGGTCCGCTCGCCCGAGACGATACCGATATCGACCCATTGCTTCACCGGCTTGGATTCCGAATCGAGGACGAATATATAGTTTGCGTCGTCGTTGTCGGTGTCTTGGTGCACATATCGGCTCGGTACGGTCAACGCTTTGGCATTGAAGTAAGCAACCCATTTCGCTTTGCCGGTCATCCCAGCCACGATCCTCTTCGGCGCATCGACTTGTAATTCCAAATGAACCGCGAAGGTGCCATCCGGTCCTGGAATTGCTGCGGTTCGCTGAATCTTGGAGTCCAGCTTCAGTTGCGGAAATCCCGACGCAACCACACTGGCAACGGTCCCGTTGGTTGCGAATGGGGCTTCTGATTCCGGAACCGTCCCGACGAAACTCAAGGGACCGTTTCGCACGATCGTCATCAGCACTTCGTTCGCACTTACGGTCCCGTGTGGCCGGAGCTTGGCCTGCATCTCCGCGATGTTCGCGAATCGACCATCGACGCACTTTCCATAATATACCGTACCGTCCTGTGGAGCTTCGATCCGAAATTTCGCAAGGTCCGATCGGAGCTTATCGAGCTCTCGGGCCGCTTTCTCGAGGTCCATCTGCTGTTTTCTGAGCGAGAGCTGTCTCTTCTCCAACAACAAGGGACGCATCAGCTTGAATTGCTCGAGAGCGATCTCCGCAAACCGATGCTGCGTTTGCTGAGATTCCTTGTCGCGAGGCAGATTCAGTTCGACCGACCTCCGATGATTGAGTTCCTCTCGCTCGAAAGCGAAGCGAGCCCGTTCCAAGTCATCCTTGGCTCGGCGAAGAACGATCTCCTCCGATTCCTCGGTGAGGTCATCTGCCTTGTACATCTTCTCGAGTTGTCGCAACTCCTCGGCGTTGTAGTCGAGGTAATCCTTCATCGACTTCATCGACTGCTCGACCGATCGCTGGTTCATGAGGAATTCGCGATCGCGGAAAAATGCGAAGTCCTCATCGGCATGTTGCTTTGCCAAGGCTGCGAACTGCTCATCGAGCGGATCTCTTAGCCTGGCGATTTTTTCCTCGCGCTGAGCTTCTTCCAAGCTGAGCTTTTGCAAAGCGAAGGCAATCTCTTGCTGTTCAATCTGCTCCTTCGCATCGCGAGCATCGAGTTCAACGAGGATATCCCCAGCTCTGACGATCGAACCATGCTCGACCGCTTTGATCACCTTCAAACCGAGGTTGGATTCGAGCGGTATGCTGACCTCGACCGACAGCGTGGGAGCAAAGTATCCCGACATTCGAACCGTCTTTTGGATCGGTCCGATCTCCGCCTGAATGCTCGCGGGTGCAGCCTCTTGGCAGTATCCCAAGCTGGGAAACACGAGAGCCACTCCCATCAAAAGCAGGAGTGAGCAATTCGCGGAAAGAATGTGAGAACGCATGGCTTTGACCTGGTTAGCCCAGAAAACGTTGGGATGCCCTGGAAACATTCACGCAACTTTAGGCCAAAGCATCGCGGACGGGCGCTGGAATGAAAAACTCCCCCCTATTTCTCCCGATTGTGCCGATTCGTCCGTTAGAAACGGAAAGGGGTGCAACCGGACGGGGATTCGCGTACACTGTTAGGCTTGCGATCTCTCCCGCTGGTCTTCCTCCTTTTTTCTCACCGCCGACACGATCATGCATCCATCCAACCGCCGCCGCTTCCTGGAAACCTCCATGCTTTCAACCGCCGCGCTCCTGGCGGCAAAGTCCCGCAATGTTTTTGGAATGGAGCAACAGCCACCTACTTCCTTCGGTCCTAACGACACCATCCAAGTTGCGGTGGTCGGCGCTGGGGGACGCGGGCAATCCCATATCGATGGCTTCGCTGGCAAGCCGGGGACGGTCGTGACTCACATCTGCGATTGCGATGAAAAAAATGGACAACGCAGTTGCGAATCGGCCGCCGAGAAGCAAGGCGGACGCAAACCGGTATGGGTTCGAGATATCCGCAAGCTCCTCGAAGATCCATCGATCCATGCGGTTTCCATCGCTACACCGAACCACTGGCATTCCCTCGGAACCATTTGGGCAGTGCAAGCCGGCAAGGATGTCTACGTGGAAAAACCCGTCTCACACAACGTCCTCGAAGGACGACGGGCTGTGCAAGCGGCGCGAAAACACAATCGTATTGTGCAGACTGGAACACAAAGCCGATCCAATCCCGGAATGCGGGAGGCTATGGAGTTCATTCGTTCCGGAGGCATCGGCGAGGTCAAAGTTTCTCGCGGCTTGTGCTACAAACGACGTGATTCCATCGGCCCCAAAGGGACTTATCAAGTTCCCGAGGAGGTCGACTACGATCTCTGGTCCGGTCCAGCCCAGATCCTTCCGTTGACTCGGAAGCGGTTTCACTACGATTGGCATTGGCAGTGGGAGTACGGAAACGGAGACCTCGGCAACCAGGGAATCCATCAAATGGACTTGTGCCGCTGGGCGCTCGGCGAAGACCGGCTCAGCGACCGGGTCTGGTCCTTCGGAGGTCGATTCGGTTATGAAGATGCTGGCGAGACCGCAAATACCCAGGTCGTGGTCCACGACTACGGGAGTCGCAAGTTGGTCTTCGAAGTGCGTGGCCTGGAAACCCCGGAATACAAAGGAGCCAAGGTCGGAATCATCGTCGAAGGAACCAAGGGATATTTGGTGATGACCTCCTACACCAGCGGAACGGCTTTCGATTTGGAAGGCAATCCGGTCAAGCAGTTCCAAGGAGGTGGTGACGATTACCATTACAAGAACTTTACCGATGCAATCCGAGCTCGCGATCACAAACTCTTGAACGCCGATGTCGAAGATGGGCATCTCTCGAGCGCCTTGTGCCATCTCGGGAATATCTCTTTGAGATTAGGAAGCTCGCTCGCCTCCAAAGAGGCTCTTGCCGCTTTGCGAGATCGCGGGGGAGATGCCGTGGTCGAGGACGCTTGGCAACGAACCGCCGAACATCTGGCAACGAACAAGGTTGAAAATTACCAAATCCAGATGGGACGCTCCCTCGAGATCGATCCAGTGTCCGAGACGTTCCTCGGCAAAAACCCCCCTAATCAATGGCTGACTCGCGAGTATCGCGCTCCGTACACGATTCCGTCCGAATCGGCGGTGTAGGTTGATGAATTCTTCTCCGCTTGCTCTGCGTTTGTTGGAATGGGTAAACCAACCCGAGTACCGTCCCTCCAAACCGCGAGCCATCCAACGCGACTTGAAGCTCTCCGATGAAGAATATCGGGAGCTTCGGCGCATCATCAAATCGCTCGTCAAGCAAGGGCGGTTGGTGTTTGGTTCCAACCACTTGGTCTATCCCCCAGCGCCGGTCGTTACCGCAAACCGCCCTACCCAATCCTCCGAACCATCACCTTCGACCGGGCCCGCGTCAATCGGTTCGAAGCCCAAATCGGATTCCAACCGAATCGTTGGCATCTATCGCCGACCGTTCAACGAAGCCTACGGTTTCGTGGAGGTACCGCGCGGGACTGGCATCGCCATCCCGGATATCTTCATTCCCCCTTCCTGCAGTAAAGATGCCATGGACGGCGACACCGTCTCGGTACGCGTACGCGACCGACGCGGCAAAACGGAAGGAGAGATCGACGAAGTGGTCGCGCGGGCACGGCGCGAATTCACCGGCACCTTCATCAACGAGGACGGAAAGTCCGCCGTATGGATCGATGGAGCGAAACTGGAACACGCGGTCCAGGTCGGAGATGTTCGAGGACTACCCCTCGAAACCAACGACAAAGTGATCGTCGAGATCGTCCGGTACCCCGATGCGTTGCATCCCGGGGAAGCGGTCATCCTGAAAGTGCTCGGTAGCCTCAAGAATCCAGCCGTCGATACGCTGGCTGTGATTCATCAATACGGTCTCCCGGAAGAATTCCCTTCCGACGTCATCGACGATGCGAGGATGCAGGCGGATCGATTCCAAGAAGACATTATCCCTGCGGGTCGAAAAGATCTAACCGCCATCCCCACCCTGACGATCGATCCAGTCGACGCCCGAGATTTCGACGACGCGATCTCCTTGAGCCGCAATGAAAAAGGGAATTGGGAACTCCTCGTCCACATCGCGGACGTCGCGTTTTTCGTCCCTGTTGGAAGCAAACTCGACGACGAAGCCAAGCAGCGAGGGAACAGCGTTTATCTCCCTGATCGCGTGATTCCCATGCTGCCCGAGACCATCAGCAATCACCTGGCCTCGCTGCAACCCGATCGCCGCCGACTCGCTAAGACCGTTCACATGGAGTACTCGCCCGACGGTGTTTTGCTCCACAACGAAGTCTACAACAGCGTCATACGAAACGCCCACCGATTCAATTACGAACAGATCGATCAATACCTGGAAGATCGCGATCCATGGCGCGAGCGACTGAGCCCAGCCATCTTCGATTTGGTCGCGAATATGCACGCCCTGGCAATGGTCCTGCGTTCCAACCGCAAACGGGATGGCAGCATCGAACTCACCCTGCCCGAAGTAAAAATCGATCTCGATCGGTCGGGCAAAGTCAAAGGGGCTCATGTCGTCCTGTACACCGAGAGCCACCAGATCATCGAGGAGTTCATGCTGGCCGCCAACCAAGCGGTCGCCCGCTGGCTCGATACGTTGCAGTTGCCGTTCCTGCGACGAGCCCACGCGCCTCCCGATCGCCTCAAGATTCGGCGATTGACCGAATTCATGAAGGCCCTGGGAATCCAAGCCGAAGACATGCAGGATCGCTTCGAGATCCAACGCGTGGTCGACAGCGTGAAAGGTCAAACCACCGAGTATGCGGTCAACTTCGCCATCCTCAAGAGCATGAGCAAAGCCGTCTATCAGTGCGAGTTCGAACGCCACTACGCCCTGAACATGTCGCACTATTGCCATTTCACCAGCCCGATTCGGCGCTACCCCGATCTGGTCGTCCATCGAATCGTCGAAAAACTCATCGAAGGACAACCGGCCAAAGAAAACCCCGAGGTCTTGGAGAAACTCGGTCAGCACTGCAGCCACACCGAACAGACCGCGGAAAATGCCGAGCGGGAATTGGTTCGAGTCAAACTGCTGCACTATCTCGATCGTCGTGTTGGGGAACTTCTCACGGGAATCGTCGCCGGTGTCCGGTCGGCTGGCCTGACCGTCCGAGGCGTGGAGATTCCGGTCGATGGCTTAATCCCCGTCGAACGTTTGCCGCAGGATCGCTACCATTTCGATCGAGAAACACACACGCTCGAAGGATATCGGTCGGGAAACCGTTTCCGTCTCGGAGACGAACTGATCGTTCGCATCGAGAAAGTCGACTTGGCACGCCGACAACTCTTCTTCCGTTTGGAGAAGGTCGTGCATCATTCAACCCCGGCCCTTCGAACCGCCCGACGCCGGCCGAAATCGGACGCCACCAAGCCAAGAGCACCCAAAGCCTCCTCGCGAGGGAAAAAATCGTCTCGCAAGAAGCGACGCGGTCCATGAGCCTGTTGTCCTCGCGCTTGGGCAATCTCATTGCCCGAACGCCCTCGATTCTGTTATCCTGACATCGAGAGGTCTTGGAAATCGAGTCCCGCAGTACGTACCTTAAATCGGTTCCCGTAACGCTTATCCCAACAAAAGATTTTTCATCGAGAACGGGATGGATACCGTTGCTGTATGTTTGAGTCGCTGCAACAAGACCAGAAATCGCGTTGGGAAAAAGGGGACCGCGTTCCGGTTGCGTTCTACCTCAAACAATATCCCGAACTCAGGCGGGACCTGGGTGTTTTCAAGTTACTGGTCCTGGAAGAGATGCGACTCCGGGAATCGGCAGGCGAACCGATCGACAAAGAGGCATTCCTTCGCGAATACCCCGAATGCCGGGATGTGATCGATTCGTACCAGTCCACCTTCGAGACTGTCAGTCCCAGCCTCGCTCAATTCGTCCAAACAACGACACCCGCGCCGGATCCCAACGCGACGTTGGCCCCTGCTCCCTATGGGGATGCGACTGTTTTGTATGAGCCCGCACCTGCGACCGACGAATTCGCGACCATGCCCGCGGCTTCGACGACAACGTCGCGTGCAATCGCAAGAGAGCCCTCGGCGATTTATCCCGTGATCCCTGGGTTTGAAATTCTCTCGGAACTAGGCCGTGGAGGAATGGGAATCGTTTTTCGCGCGAGACAGATTTCGGCCAACCGCATCGTCGCCCTCAAAATCGTGCGCAATGATCAACTCGACATGCTGCCCCCCAAGGCTCGTGCCGATGCGCTCGGTCGATTCACCACCGAAGCGCATGCCGCTGCATCGCTGCAACACGACAACCTTGTCTCCGTTTATGAAGTCGGAGAAGTGCCGAGCAAGACTCCTGGTGGCACCCCGCTTCACTACTATGCCATGCGATTTGTCCAGGGCGACAGCCTGTTCGATCTGGTGCGCGATGGCCCTCTCGAAAATCGTCGCGCTGCTGCCTACATCCAAAAAGTCGCTAGCGCCCTCCAAGCGGCACATGACCAGGGCATCCTGCACCGCGATATGAAGCCGCACAATGTCATGATCGAGAAAGGCTCCGATCGACCGCTGGTCACCGACTTTGGCCTGGCTAAGATCGTCGATAGCGGAAATACGATGACCTATGCCGGACAAGTCATGGGAACGCCGTCCTACATGTCACCCGAACAAGCGGTTGACGCAGGGAATGTCACCCCCGCGGCGGATCAATACTCCATCGGCGCGACCCTCTACCACATCCTGACCGGTCGTCCTCCATTTGTGGCTTCGAGTGTCCCCGACACGATTCGTCAAATCCTGGACAAGCAACCCGTCAGCCTTCGAGAGCTGAACTCCTCGGTCCATCGGGACTTGGAAACGATCTGCTTGAAGTCGATCCAAAAAGATTCGGTACGGCGATACGCGAATTGCAAAGACCTAGCCGACGATCTGCAACGATACCTCGATGGTGTTCCCATTGTCGCCAGACCAGTCGGGCGTGCCGAACGCTTGTGGAGATGGTGCCGTCGAAACCCAGGGACCGCAGCCATGATCGGCTCAGTCGCAATCCTCGCCCTCTCGACCATGGCCGCCATCGTTATCGGATACCGAAACACCTCCGCCGCGCTCGCTGTCTCGGAGTCACGTCTCGAAAAAGCTTTGCAAGTCGTCGACGAACTGTTCACACGCGTCAGCGAGGATGAGTTGCTCAACGAGCCCGGCATGCAACCCCTGAGACGCGAACTTCTCGAAAAGGCACTCAAACACTATCAATACTTCCTTTCGGAAAGCGGTGGCAGCAGCAAACTGGCAGACGAAGTTGCATCAGCCCACTATCGCGTCGGCATGATCCAGCAACTGACCGGGAATCTCGAATCCGCCGAGAGCGAACTGAAGCTGGCCCTCGATCAACAACAGTCTCTCATGAGCCCGGGACCAGACCGAGCGAATCGACTCAAAGCCTTAAGCGATACATTCAACGCATTGGGGAGCCTTTTTAATACCCAGCATCGCCCGAAGGACTCCGTCGCGATGTTCGAGGCTTCCTGGAACACGCGACGCCAATTAGCCGAGTTGGTCACCGATGATTTGGAATACCAACGACTCGCATGCAATTCATTGATGAATCTCGGGGTCGCAAAAATTGCTCTGGGAAACCACAAGGATGGGCTCATCGATATCCGCAAAGCCCAGGACAGCCGAATCGCACTGCTGGAACGGGAACCCGATCAATCGAAACTCCGACGAGACCTCGCCCGCGGATGGTATAGCTTGGGGAAATTCAGCTTTGAACAAGGCGATGTCGAAGCCGCCGTCGGACCTTTCGAACAATCCGTTGACGAATTCCGAAGACTACTCGACCAAGACGCTCGCTCGCTGAGCTATCGATTCGATGGCAGTCTCGCGCTGCGGATGCTCGGGTCGGTCTACTCTGAACTCGGCAACGAGGCACTCGCGACGGAAATCTACGAAGAGGCTGCCCGTCTGGCGAGAAAACTCAATGAATCCAACCCCGATGTCCTTCCATACAAGACCCAGTTGGCAGTCCTCTCCATGAGTCTCGGCACCAACTACGAGCAAAGTGAGCAATGGGACAAAGCAGACGAAGCCTGGACGCAAGCCCTGAGGCTAGAGAGGGAATTGCTAGCATCCAGCGCTGAAGACCCGGACATCCAGGCGGATTTCGCGACCTGCCTGACCGCTCTTGGCGACTTGGCCCTACGTCGAGGAGACTCCCCAAACGCGAAGGAATATCTCCAAGAAGCCCTGCCGATCCTGAGAACGTTGAACGAGCGAAACCCGAGCAATACCATGTTCGAGGAGCACATGCGGCGCGTCGAACTCCAGTTGAAGGACTTGGCGGAGTGATCCAAGGTCGGATTGCGCCGAAACAACAGGGCTTGTTCGCAAATCCGCTCAATATTTGATCGGCTCGATGACGATGCGCAGTGCGAATGGGGAATCACGATCCCTAAACTAATGCTTGCATTTCCTGCGATTTCTCCGGATATGCCTGGGAGCGAGGGTCCTTTTCATGCGCGCTGTTCCGTTTGTCGTCCGCGGTACGATTGTTGTCGCTTTCCTGACTATTGGTCTCCTGGCGACAGTTCATGGCCAGCAGAATCTTCAGCCCCAAGGCTCGGGCGACCTCCCGTCGACCGATCGCGCAGCGAACGAGAATCGACTCGAACCTTCGCAATCCCGGTCATCGAGTTCGAGAGCATCGCGCAGCAATACATCGCGAGCAACTTACGTCCGAGTCGCACGTGCTCCGAATATGTTTGGCGATACCTTACCGCCACAGGTATCCTACATGCCATTCAAGTCTACTCCGGGCGGGGCTGATCAGAACATCTCTGCCTTCAACGCACCGCTCGGTGGCGGAGGGAGTTACAACATTTCGGAAAACAATACCTCCGTCCCGACCGATCGAGTTTATTTCGTATACAAAGGATTCTTCAACGCGGCATCGAATACCGTTGCCATTGGCCCGAATGGCCCGATCCAGCAATCGGTCGACCTGCACAGGTACCTGCTCGGCTTCGAGAAGACGTTCCTCGATGGCAATGCATCGATCGATGTGCGCATGCCGTTCATCAGCGGACTGGATTTTCAGGGCTTAGGCATTACCTCCGATGGAGGGGACGTCGGGAACATGACGATGTATTTGAAAGGGTTGCTGTATGCCGACGACGCATCCGCCTTCGCGACTGGGTTGGGAATCGGACTGCCAACGGGCAGCGACTTCAACGTCAATTTCCCCGATGCAGGGAATGCCGGATCGCTGACTTTGCGGAACGAGACCGTGACCTTGATGCCTTTCGTTGCATCCACCCTTTCCCTGAACGATCGGTGGTTTATGCAATCGTTTGGCCAGGTCCTCTTTGTCACTTCGGGTGATACGGTGGTCAACAACAACCAAGAGGTCGGTGTCTTCCATCAGCAGAATTTGCTCCAAACCGATATCGGTTTAGGTCGTTGGTTGTGGCGAGACTCATCCCGTCCTTACTTCACCGGTTTGGCTGGCGTCTTCGAATTGCACTACACATCGACCATCACAAATGCAGACGTCTTGAATATGCCCCAGGGCAACCCGCTTGCCGGTCAACTGGTCAACAACGCCAACCGACTTGACTTGCTCAATCTCACGTCGGGGATCCATGCTCAACTGGGTCCGATGTCTTCGTTGAGAATTGGATCGGTGGTACCTTTGAGGCAAACACCCGACCGAGTTTTCGATTCGGAGATCCAAGTCTCGTTCAACCGAAGGTTCTAGCCTGCATCGCTCAGCGTCGAACGGGCGGGAACTGGAACACTCTCGTATCGAACGGATCGTCGCTAACGTGATAGATCCCGCCGTCGGGACGACGGTGCATTCTCATCGCTTCATCGCGGTTCAGTGGTCGGGCACCGACTCGGCCGAAGACCGCGATCTGGTTCCCGGATTCATCGACCGCGCGGTCGCGATCCATCCCTCGCGAAACACACAACGCATGGCCATCCTTGGGTAGCTTCCTCGTGGCGATCAAGCATGGATTGGGACGTGGAGAGAATCCGTCGTTGCCGAGGACTTCCGGGCTAGTCAATTGGACGACCTGAAGACCGTTCTTGCCATCGGCGATGTAAGCGAATTGACTGACGTTGGTAATCCCGAGCTTGACGTCATGTGCATCATTGATTCGACCTTCGGCGTCGTAGATTTGGTCCACGAATGCAGATGCGGGATTGGTGATGTCGAGAATGACCAGCCCCTGATGTCCGGCAGCAACATATGCATACGTTCGAGCGAGATAAATGCTGTGCGCTTCATGGAGGGGGACCTCATGTACAAACTGCGGGAAACCCAACTCCGTTACGTCGAAGACTTTGATCCCTTCTTCATCGCAAACCAAGGCGTAACGAAACTGGACCGCAACGCTGCGAGGTTGCTTGAGGAGATCGTTGCCAACGACCGAGACGACCGAAGGTTTCTTGGGGTCGGTCAAATCGATGACCACGAGACCTGCATCGCAACAAACATATGCATAACTTCCAGCGAGAGTGACCGATCTCGCTCCGCAAAGCAAACCGTTGGGATTGAACGTAAGATCCCGCTTTAGGAAGTTATTGGTCGGATCTCCGTCGAGCAGGGTGGCCGCGGATACCATAATCAAGCCTTCGTATTTGTCGGTGACGTAGATATACGCATACCGGCCTGGGATGGCGGGTTCGAAGTTCTCCGCGCGGTGCGTGCGAGTCGGATCGGGAGCGATGGTCGTCGGGGCGGCTACCGAGGTCGCATATCGGGTTCGCACATAGAGCTGTTGTCCGAGCGGTGATACCGGGGCCGTCGTGATCCGTTCGGAGAACGCTTTGTTGTCGATAAACGCGATATCGAAGACCCGCAATCCTCCTTCACCGCATGCTGCGTACAAATACTCGCCACGGTGTTGGAGCGAGAGGATCTCCGGTTTGCGATACCGCGGGCTGAGGGTTTCGAGAATATCGCGTCCCGGGTGCTCATGGGCATGCTCCAAGACTCGACCGCGCTCGACGTGTTCCCGATGATGTTCTGGATAAGCGAGGGCGTGCAGTGAGCTGCCGATGACCGCCTGGGGTTCCGTGGTCTCGGTAACGACGACTCCTTCGAGCCCATGTTCACCTGCCCCGACCCAGCAATATTTGCCGATGAAATTCATGCTACCCGTCCCCTGCATCAGCAACTGGGCCATGATCGCGTTGTTGTCGTTGTTGATCGAGAGATGGCAATCGGTACAGGATTTTGTTTCATACGTTCCTGGCGCGCGGCCTGCCTGATGGGAGTCCCAACCGTTTCCGCCACGGACCGTGTGGGGCACGTTGCTGCTGAACGCGATGCCGCTGAGCCCTTCGCCGCTGATGGTTTGCTGCTGAACGTAGACCGACTCGCGGTTGCCGTTGTAGCTGCCAACGTGGATCGCGCAGGAACTGCGTGCGGGGCCGATGCGATTTCCGGTGACGTTGCCGTCGCGTGAGAGCATGTATGCATCGTCTCTTAGGGTCTGAAAGTTGTAGGAGATCCGGTTGCGTGAGATATCCCCCTGGTCGTGCAGATTGGGGGCTTTGATATTGGCCTTTTGTGGCAGATGGCATCCGAAGCAACTGGGATTCCAGGAGCTGTGGCAAGCAATGCAGTTCATATTCTTGTTGTCGTGCGCGCATTTGCCAGGCTCGTGGCTCCCCCCCCAGCGCAATTGACCGTCACCCTCGAGCCGCACGGTTTTTGCCGCGTGGGAACGTGGATTGTACTCATCGCTGTCCGGATTGATGGTGTCAGCGGTCTGAGTCACAACCCACTCGAGATTCTCTTCGACGTTGCTGCGTTGGATCAGCTGGGGTTTCTTGCCCGGGGCCCGTTTGATCTCAAAACGAGGCTTGCCGAAGGCGGTTCGAAGAGCCAGCAGGTTCGTCGGCTGGGCGCCCGAGGCTGGGCCAGAGGTCGTAAGCTGGGCAGGCTGCCCTGTGCGCAAAAGCTGATCCACCTTGTCCACGAGTGACTGCGAAGCATCGCCATGGCAGTCGATGCACTGGATCTCGATCGCAGCGCGGACTTCGCCGTACAACTTGGTGTCGCCGTGGCCATCTTGATAAAAATGGCAATCGACGCAGTGCATCCCTTTCTCCATGTGAATGTCCATCAAATGGACCGGCACACCATCGCGCTGCTTGCCGTGAATCTTTTCCAAATCGCTGGAGGGGGCGACGGCGGCCATCAGGTCAGGAGTGGAGGGAGATTCGACCCGATCGCCTTGATAGTCGAGCAGGTTTCCGGCGCGATCTTTTTTGAAGACCGCGCGAAACACCCAGCCGTGTCCATGGAAATCCGCAAACTGTGTGTGCTTGAGATTGGGATTCAGTTCGCTGACACGAGCCAGGAAGGCGGGATCTCCCCACAGACCGCGCGCGGCCGATTCCTCAGGGTTGGACATCGAGGTTTCGAGAATCTGCTCGGCGGTCGGATTCTTCTGGTGCCGAGGATACATGCACTGTCCGTCCGTCTCATTGTCCCACCACATGTAGCCCAAGTAGCTGTTGAGCACGTTGGTGCCCGGGTGGATGTGACACACCATGCACTGGCTCGTGGGCATGCGGTTGGTGAACATGTGCTGGATTGGATGCCCAGGCTCGCTCTTCGGGATCGTCGGGTCGACGACCTTTACCCAGTCGTCTTTCTCCGATGCGGCGAGCCCATGATGGCCGTATTTGGCAAAGGGTCCTGAGGCTGTCGGGGATCGATCGTTGGCGTAGATCACGTGGCAGGCGCTGCACCCGCTGCTTCGATAGTCGCCGGGATGGTCGTTGGTCCCGAGGAAATTGAGAGTGGGGTCGAGTAATCGGGTTTTTTGCAAACCAATGAACACCGGGTCGGTCCTGTTGTCCGTTCCCAATCCCCGGTTGCTGAGCCTCTCGCGCGGTCGTCCAGGCTCCTCGAGCCTCTCCGGAATCCCGGTCTCAGCGCGGAAACGGCCACCTCGTTCAAAGATGCGAAGAATGTTCCCGGGCTGCGAGGTTTCGAATCGAGGAAGAGGGTCGAGGAAAGGAACCATCCCTTTGAAATCGATCTCGTATTGGGTTGGTGCCGGGACGTTTTGCAATCGTTGGGATCGGCCATCCATCGAGTAGCTTTCGCCATAGCGAGCCCATTTGTTCGGCGTCGCACCATTGTTGTACAGGGCCGCTCCCCACAGCATGCAACCGTGTGTCATCATGCTCTTGCGCAATTGCAATACTTCGTTGGCATGGCACTGCCCACATGCGATATGCGCAACCCTCAGATCGCCAGGATTGACGAAGCGAATGAACTCGGGATCCTCATGGTTGAGGAGCGTATAGCTGCGCACAGGATTGGCAGAGTTCGGCCACAGACTCGGGTACCGCGGCGCGACGTGCGCTCGATCCTTGGTGAATGCAAAAGGATTCCCTCCATGACAATCGACACAGCCGATGCTCACCGTATTGGGAGGGTGCATTGTTCCAACGTCGGTGTGGCAGTGAATGCAGGATTGGCTCTTCATCGCAGCATCCCCCTTGGACTGGCGATACAAATCGACTCCAGCCAGCTCCTTCGGAATCGGGTACGAGTCGTTGCCCGCAATCCCCAGCGACCGCGCTGGTCCCCACGGATCGGTCCCCGCCGGCGCCGGGACGCTCGGCACGTGAAACTTAGAACCCGGCGATTGCAAAGGCGGCGCCGTCTGCCCCCACGCCGTGGACAAGCATACGATCTGAAACGCCGACAACCAAATCGACACCTTCATGCGACCGATACATCTGGACTCATGAGGTGAAAGACGCATTGGCTAATACTCAAACGAAGCCTCGAGAAAACCTGCCGCGAGATTCGGAACGTCGCCATTGAGCGGTTGGTACAAATCCCGAAACCCTTGACCAACCACCAATCCGGAGATCCCGCCGACAATGATCGCGTTGTTGTTCAACCACGGACGATATTCAATTCCCGAACTCAGATCCAGGCCGATTTGATTCCGAATGTTGCTCTGAAACGTGTAGGTCTCCAACGTTGCGGTCTGGTTGAACCAAAGATAGTTGGCGTTGTTGATCCATTTCACCTTCGGGGTCAAATCCGCATCAAAGCCAGCATTCACGAGATGCAGCCCCGGATTGACGAAATTCGTCTGCCCTTGGAATTTGCTCGACCGCAGATCGGGTACCAAGCTTTGCCGCTGCACCAAGTTGACCCCGAAGAGTCTTATTTGCTGTCTATTCCAATAACTGAACTCCCCACCGGCGAAATTGGGGTTGTCCATGATGGTGTCGAAACCCGTAGCCCGGTCGTCGTTGGGATCAGAATCCCCGGACGCAAAGAAATAGGATGCCCGAAATCTGGCCCAGTCCCGATCATACGATACCTCGATCGCTCCCATGAAGGCAGAAATTGTCTGCGGGGATCCGGCCAGTGGGTTGAGTTCATCATGCCCTGTCACAAAGTACATGGCATGATTGACGTTGTAGCGATTGATATGACCATTACCCGTCCAACCCAGGTAATAAGCGTCGACACGATGGGGAGCATAAACCCCAACAGGATCGGGACGCACCAGGAAATCGTTTTGATCAAACTTTTCCGACGCCTGGTCGCGGTTGTAGTGAAAACTGAGTTGTGCGTTGTAACCCGGAAAGACAAAGTCGTTTCGGTAGTAATTCAAAATGACGGTGTTTTGATGCCGGTCGTCAAAGGTATTGAGCAGGCTGTTGGTATCCTTCTCGGTCTGATCGAACCAAAGAACATTGAACTGGTCTTGGTTGCTGAGGCGATTACCGAACAGGCGAACTCCGCGGTTGGTATCCGAGAAAATAAACCCGCGAAAATCGCTCGTGAAAAACTGGGAACCCGCTCGAACGGACACAAAGTCGTAGTTGGGACTGAGGTCCGCGATTTTGGTTTCGTAAAACCACTCCTCCAAGGCGAAATCCGTCCGGTGGCGATTCGTTCCCGAGGTTGCATCGGGGGAAACGACACCAAGTTCATAGACCTTCAGGTAGTTCTGGTTGAATATGAAATTGACACGCAGTCGCCAGTCGACAGGTCGAAAGACCGTATTTCCCTTGAACAGATCGATCGCAGCCGAGTTGTACTGCGTGAAGAAAAACTGATTTGGATCGCCGAAGAATTCAATGAACCCCGGATTTTGCATGGTCTCGAACGGAGTGGTCGGAATGGGGGTTTGCCGATACTCGAACAAGTTCAGTTGTCGAAACGTTAGCTTGAGAAACGTATCCTGACCAGCGATCGGGTAATCCCCTTTGAGCACGTTTTGGTTGTAAGGGTCATACCATGCCCCCTGCACGAAGGGGTAATCGTCTCCGACCGGATGCCCTTTGCCATAGCGATCCCACGTCGGTGATCCAATACGCCAACGGTCTTCGATCGGGATGAAGTGATTGGTGCTCTGGGTCTCACCCGGCTGGATCGAACTGCGTCCGGTATACCCCAGCGGCGCGTCAAACCGAGATTGGAAGTAGGGTGGCGATTCTGGTGCGAAATCGGCCGCCGGAGGCAACTCGGAAGGGATCGCGTCCAGCGGAGCAAGGCTCCTGGGTTCGGCAAGTTCAGGCGGGAGCGTATTTAGCGAGTCCTGGGCGCGGACCTCGAGCGCACCGTACCCTGTGGCTACGGTTAGCGTGAGAACCGAAATCCACCTCGCATTTTTCTTGAGCAATTTCTTTTGAAATTTCGATTTTCCAAACTTTGGAATCCGTTCCTAGCGGATACGAAACAGGTATCGTCCCCCCAACAAGTTCGCGTGGAAAAGAAACACTGCGAATGTTTCGATTAGGCAAAATTTATCAATTGGGTGAATTGGGAATGCTAGCCATCACTACTGGCTGGTGACTCGGATTGCGACTCGATGCGAATCCCAATAGCCGATGCGAGGACTCCACCCACAACCGGAAAGATGTAGCAGTTACGGAATCGGTAGCGTCACTCTGTAACGAAGGAGGAGTCTGAAAGACCACGATTCTCTTGATTGATTCGGTCATGGAATGTTTGCCGATTCGACCAACAATGAGGAGTCGTCGGAGAAGCATCGGAACCGAGAATCATGCGCTGCACCGTAACCGTAGGACTAACGCTCGCGATCCTGGGCCAAGCCAGCTTGGCATGGGAGGAACCTGCTTCCAGACCCTCACCAGCCATTGCTCGAGAGGTCGCCACCGGTCCGGTCTTTGCTACTTTTCGAAGCCAGCTTCCCTTGGTTGATCGCGAACATGTCACGGTGCTTGGAAACCGGGACGACGCTCGCGAACAAACCTACGTGCTGGAAGGGAGAGGCATAGAGGTCGGTGCCGGCAAGAGGTCCGGGCGTTATTGCGAACCCGGCATGCAGCGAGCGGGCTGCCCGCGATGTATCAGCCCGCACGCCAAGCCGAGTACCGATTGCCATCACACGATCGGCTATGTCGGCGGAGGAACCCCCTTTCGCCTGAGTGGCGAGCGGCGCGCTGCGAACGAAGGGACCGTCGGGATGGATTACTCCGGCTGGCTGTTTCAACGCAAGACTTGGCTTCTCTGGTCTCACGGCGGACTCCAACAAGGGGGCGAAGGCCGCTACGAAGCCGAAGGCCCTCGCATTATTCCCGAGAAGTAACGCGATTCCGCGAACTTGCTCGCGACTGCTTGCCTGAGTTCTTCACCGCTCATCCGAAACGCCGCATCATGCGGGCATGAGTAAACGCATCGAGGCGTACCACCGATGCTCTTGCATTGATCGCAAGTCGTAGCTTTCTGACGGATGATCGGGATCTGCCGATTTCCATCGACGCGATACCCTTCTTGATGACCAAACATGGTGATGTTGCCATAGGGGCAGTTGGTCGCGCATTGCCCACAACCGATGCAGTGATCTTCGATGACGATCTCTTTGTCCCCCTCTCGAAAGATGGCGTTTACGGGACAACCGACGAGGCAATAGGGATCCGTGCACGATCGGCAGCTCGTCGCCACTAGAAAATTCTCGTACCGCAAACCTTCGCGAACCAAGCGGGTCTCGCCACCGTGCGAATCCGCACAGGCTTTGGTGCATTCATCGCAGCGCGTGCAGGATTCGAGATCGAGAACGAGCAAGCTTTGGGCGTTGTACA
>Ga0315904_10001183_pt1 | contig 41253 bp, 32 predicted proteins | sample LakEriMetagenome_6_FD_203529 | JGI IMG/M metagenome (GOLD analysis project Ga0315904, IMG submission 203529) | Freshwater fungal communities from buoy surface, Lake Erie, Ohio, United States - Buoy 12 MA120 | ecosystem: Environmental > Aquatic > Freshwater > Lake | place: USA: Lake Erie, Ohio... | reverse complement strand
AAAATGGTAACCTAGATTACCATTAATCAATCTATTGCGACCAACGACTCCACCGAATCACAAAATGAATAAAACAAACTACCTACCCCCGGCAGTCGCGAAGTTTCTCGCGAATCCACCACCCTCACCCGAAGGCGCGAGCAGCGCCCTTGCCCCTGATGAACCCGCGACAACTACAAGCATGATGAACCCGCTCATTCGCAAACGAATCCAACAACGCCGCCAGTAACCTCACTCACGAACAGCCCCACGAACCACCCGATCCAGCACCTCGCAAACCCCGGATCGGGTGGTTCATGCAACTTCATTTCCGCAACCCCATGCAAACGCTCACTTCGACAATTTCCCAAATAACAACAAACCGCCCGGCTCCAATGTTGCGGGGCTTCTACAGCATTCAGGCGTTGTCCACAAACGACGCCTACCCGAGCATCACCCAATACCATCGCACGCCCGAGCCGGCATTGAAATGGATGACCGCCATGGCGAAGAGGAAGCTCTTCGACGCCTTCGCGTTGTCCTCATCGGGTAGCCGCTGGGACGTATTCGACAGTCACGGCAAGAAGATCGAAACACGCAAGTCGATCCTCCCCGAGGAAGGTTTGATCAAGGATTTGTGCGAACCCATGCAGGGGGATCTCACCGATTACATTCAGTCCGTGGAGGAGATCCTTGGCGACTCCGTTTGTTCTCTGTCATTCGCCGTGCATCACGCCAGTGCCTCTTCTGTCGGCATCTCGAACACGATGGTCGTCGCGCGTGACATGATCATGAACGCCAGCGACGAGGACTTGGAGCACGTTTACTTTGCAGACGGCATCGTCAACGAATGCCGGGTCCAGAGCTGGTTCATGGATGCGGACGCGGTGAGCGAGGAGCTGATGGACCAATACCTCGACCGTTACCAGTGGCTGACCAAGGGCTGGCCCTTGGATAACGATCACCACATGCTGATTCTGGGCAACCGGATGGCCACGTTGCGGCCATGGCAGGTGTTCAGCATCCTTCAAATCGTCGGTGAGCACGCGGACCTCGGTGAAAGCCCCGAGGAGGTCGGCCAGCGGCTGCTGCCACCGCCTCCCGAGGAGTTGATCATGTTCACGTCCCTGATGCTCTATGGTCTTAAGGAAGGCTTGCTCCTCGCAGGCCCCTACGACCTTGAGAGCTTCGACCAAGAGGTTGTCATCAAGCATGCGGAGAGCATTGCCGGGATGTATCGCGACATCTTCCTGCTGTGACAGTCGCGGCTAGGCGCGGAGGATGCAGGCGTTAGATCGTGGCAAGCACAGCGAGCGTCATCAGCCCCCAAGGACAGCTCCCACGACGACTGAACCACGCAAAAAATCCATCGCCCCGGAAAGGCGAAACCCGGTCCGCTGTCATGGGAGAAAGGAGGTGCTCACCACCGACATCCACACCAACCGAAACCAACACATACCTGAACGACGCAACGAAAGCGGTGTTTGAACCGCCCCGACAAGAATGCGCGAGAGCGCACACAATCGACCATCCATGATTAGTTACATCACAACCACCAAATCCTACGGTGCCGCCTCACTTGGGGCGGCGCCCATTACGGGTTCCATCGGAGTCCGCCTCGTCAACGCCAAGGCCTTCTATCCGGCTTCCGCGTGCCAGTCGCCTGCATCCGCAGGCGTGAAACCCCTGACGTCAACGCCGAATCACAAGCACCTGATCAGCACCCGCGAAGCTGGATGTCCCAGTTTCGGATCTGGCGGTGAAATAACTTACAGCATCGTGGACGCGGGCCCCTTGGCCCCGACTCAAGATGGACGCCCCGCGGCGCTCCATGCAGCGGCTCGTGCTCTTCCGCCAGTACTCGACGCCTGCTGCGGCTCGCGAATGTTCTGGTTCGACAAGGCCGATGAAAGGGCCTTGTTCGTGGACAAAAGAATCGAGGTGCATCCAATCGACATCGGGACACCGGGAACGAAGGGAAGAAGTCCAATCGTGGTGAATCCGGACATCCAGGCCGACTTCACGGATCTGCCATTCGCTGACGGCTCGTTCCATCTAGTGGTCTTCGATCCGCCCCACATTGAGCGCGAGAAAGCAAAGGGCATCCTGACGAAGAAGTATGGCCATCTCACCGGAGACTGGCGGGACATGCTCCGCAAGGGGTTCGCGGAGTGCTTCCGGGTGCTCAAGCCACATGGAACTCTGATTTTCAAATGGGCGGAATCGGATCACCCGGTGAGCAAAATCCTGGAACTGACCCCGGAACGCCCGCTTTTCGGGCATCAAAGTGGGAAAACGTCGAAAACACACTGGATTGCTTTTCTGAAGCATAACACACCGTCTTGAGCATTAAGATGATGAAGGTTGGAGGATGAAGCGATTAAAACGGGGTGGTGTTGAGTGATCAAACGCGAGCATCCTGCCATCGCCACGACCGGGGCAGGCTTGCCTGCCCCACCCCTTTTCACCCCGGAAAATGATCAGCCAGCGGAGGACGAGGATCGAGCGGCATGTAGGTTATGGTATGAAAGAAGCCCTGAGCCGGACAAACGAAAGCGACCCTCCCGCGTAAGGGCTGTTTCTCTTCGTCGCCGCCCGATTGCGACCAGGCTGAATCGTCTCGTCACACGCCACGGAAGGCGCTAGAAGGTGCCACACCCATGCGAGAGGAAACATACGATCCAACCAGCGGCTTTTGGGATGACGGCGACTGGATCAGCTGGGATTTCATCAACGAGCTGCGCGAAGATTATGAGATCAGGGAGGCTTTCCCCCAATCGAACGTCGCGATGGTTCGCGCCTTCGAGGCGCTCGTGAATGCCGCAGCCGAATACCACTCGCTGACCGGTCGCTACCTTCAGATCTGGGGAGAGCTGGGAGAGTTCTACGCGGAGATCAAATACGGGATCAAACGACACCGGCCACATGCCCCGGGTTCGGACGGCCGCCTTGGAAACGACTTCGTGGAGGTGAAAACCATCTCGCCCGAAAAGGCTGAAACCAAGGTGGCGGTCAAGAGAGCCGGGAACTTCAACAAGCTGGTCGTGGTGCGGATCGGGAAGGATTGGGCCTTTGATGCGCGGATGCTCGACCGGAAAGAGTTGGGGAAGAGCAGCGGCAAGCTCGCGAGGGTGAAGTGGGATGATGCCGGGTCATAGCGAGCGTCATGATTATTGGTGATGAATGGCGCATGTTTAGAAGCGTGCGAATTGATCCTGGGTCCGTGTTGATGTTGCGTCAGTGTCAGAAAATACCCAGAATCCGCCCACCATGAAACACGTCGTCATCACCGGAGCGTCCCGCGGACTCGGCCGCGCTCCAGTCACTGGTCCGGGGGCCATCGACCTCAGTTTCAAATCCGGCTCACTACTGCATCCCTGATACCCCATTAAAGTTTGTGTTCTCCTCAGCGGCGGAAAGTATTCCGTCACCGCATTGATCCAACCATGAATCAAAAAGCTCTCGAACGCGCAATTAACGCCACCGTCCAGATCCCATGCAAGGGAGGACAAGGGGTTCTGGTTGGCGATGGACTCATCCTCACGGCTGCACACTGCTTGGAATACGACGACCATACAGGAGCCGGCATCACTTTGGGTGATCGTCCCATCGTCGAAATAGAAGCCTACGACGGCACCAAACTGAAGACCACCCCATGGGTCATCGAATCGGTATCTGACGTGGCATTGCTGGGGCCACTCGATAATCAAGAGTGCTGGGAAGATGTCGAAGCACTTGAAAGGTTCTGCCTGAGAACCAACGGCGTGCCAATTTTAAGGAGCGCATTCTCCGGGCAACGGCTCCCGGTCCTGATCCGCAGCCACCACAAGAAATGGATCACAGGCGAGGCCGAGCAAACCCATTCACGTGCTCATCGGGCATGGGTCGAAGCCCGGGAACAAATCGAGGGAGGCACTTCCGGCGGACCTATCATTACGTATGATGGAAAGTTGGTTGGGATTGTTTCTCACTTCTCCGAAAAAGGTGGTGCCTGCGAAGGATTGACGCCCATACCGCACCTGACCCTTCCAGCGTGGGCAGTAAAGCCGATCCTCAAGCGCCGCTTCGAGGGCTATCTTTGATGACACTTTTGCCTACCACCGTCCTCCAGCCACTGGCCGTTCGAGGCTATCGCAGCTCCGTATTGAGCGCGGGTGAGCGGAAGGAATGGGTGAGTAGAGTATCACCGTTATTGATGATGTTTGGTGCCTATTGAATCCGCGCGCGCCTGGCTACGAACTTCACGGGAAACATCACACCCAACTCCCGCACCAGCTCACCCCACGTCCTGTGCGGCTCCGGCGGCAGGTATTCGTTCCGCTGCGGTAGGTAGCGTCCCGCCACCCCGGTGAGCACTTCCATCGCGTCAGTGGCCGCCGCCTTCACTCCGTCGTCGGTTGCGCGCGCTCCGCCGTAGAAGTCGTTGCCGGGCCAGGAAACATGGTCCCACGCGACGAAGCTGAATAGCCGGCAACCGCGCAGCCGTTCCCGGTCCTCGTCGTTATCGGCGTGGGCCACGGGTCGGCTGAGCTGTGGCTTTCCACCCATCGTTAACCGGCTGACCCGGAAGTCGATACCGCCGTGCACCGCACGGGCGGGCTGGCATTCGTCGTAGGTTCCGAAAACCACCGTCCGGATGCTGGGGAACTCCGAACCATACTGGTCGAGGAAACGCCGCAACGCCCTCTCCAGATGCGCTCCCAGCTGTCCGCGGAACGGCCCGGCAAACTGGCCGCAGCCGAGTCCCGGCAGCGTCACCAGAGCCGGCTGGACGCATTCCTTGGTCCGTTCTTCAACCCAGCGGAACCCGGGCAACAACCGCCGGGCGTAGAGGGCGTCGTAGGCATCTGGATTGATCTGGCCTTGGACATCCACCACCTCGTCCCAATCGGCGGGCTTGGCAGGCCCTCCACTTCGCAGGAGTGCACCCGGAACGAATACGAGGCCACCCTCAAAGGGTTCAGCATGAACCTCCGGGTCGCTGTGGCGGCCGTCGTCAAAAATGGTGACGCCCATCGCCACGGAGATGTCACCCAGCAATCCAAGTTCAGTTAGGTTCCAGTCGCTGCCATCCCCGGCGACGGCGCTCTCGGCGAAGATCTGCGGCAGCTTGGTGCGCAGCAGGGCGGTGGTGAAATCGTTCTCGTCCTTCAGCGCTTTCGCGAGCCGACAACCTGGCTGGATACTCCCCGCGAGGACCGCCGCTTCGTATTCGGCGATGCGAGTGCGGGTTTCAACGGGGATGAGGATGTTGCTCCGGGAAATGGCCATGGGAATTGGTTACCAAACGCCAAGGTTTACGGGAAGAGCGCATCGACCGTCAAACTTGCTGCACCGGGATGCCACCCGCGTAATCCCACTTCCCTTCAAGTTTAGGATCTGTAGGATCAGTTCATGGATACTAACCTCATCGGTATTGCCGGAGTCCACCACGTCGTATCGGAACTCTCTCGGCGTGGAGTTATTGCCCTTCCAACAGTCAAGAACACGGCGGCATACGACATTATCGCTGTGAATGTCGCCGGCACCTCGCACGCCAACATTCAGGTAAAAACCTCCTCGAAGCGGGTCCCCGCCTTTCCGATGCCCGAACCGGAAAAAATCCGCACGGGAAAGAATGATTACTACGTCCTATTGAGGTGGGTCGAAAAAGAACAACGCTATGAGGTCTTCCTCCTAAAGGGAGCGGAAGCACACAAGGAAGTAGCAGCCTCCTGCAACAGCCAGAAGAGGAGTGTCCAAGCTGGCACGCGCAAGGTGATTTCACCCTGTATCAGAGTTTCTGGTGCGCAGGGGTTGAAGGCGAAACGGTGGTCGGATGCATGGCAGAAGTGGCTGCAGCCCCACCCGTAAATGACGCAACGTCTTTAGGTGGGCTATGGTTCAAAAACGGGTTGATGTTGAGCTATTAAACGCGAAGCATGGCCTTACTGGATGAGAATGGATCCGCCCGCTGCGGCCACTAGCGTCGGGCATCTACCACAGGGCAACCACCGCTCGCCGATGTCCCGACTTGATGCCGTGCCGGGAATGACTCAGAAACCCGCGGCCAAGGCCACCTATGTGCGCAAGACCGACCGCTGGAAAATCTACTGGCAGCGTGCGGACCTGAAGTGGCATGCCTAACCGGCAGTGGATGGTTGCCGGCACACCTTGGTGAATCGCATACTGAGGCGCTCACACTCTTGCCACCCGGCAGAAAGATCGATCTACTTTGACCATGCTTCAGACCGGCGCTCCAGTGTATCTCGCAACCCTTCAATCCACCGATCCCCCGGTTCAGCTGGAGCCTTTGCGGAACGGCACCGGCGATACACGCCACCACGACGAAGCATTCGTTCGCGATCTGATTCACCGATCCCCGGGGATTCTCCCGATTTCTGAAATCGAGCCGATCTTTGACCAGACTCGCGCAATCTGCATCGAACTGCCGAACCCCGCCGGCTATGCGGACAACCTTCTGGTCACCCCTGAGGGCGGCATTGTAGTCGTCGAATGCAAGCTCCAGCGGAACCTCCAATCCCGGAGGGAGGTGATTGCGCAAATCATGGACTACGCGGCCCAACTCCAGTCGTGGACCTTCGAGGATCTCGATGCCGCCGTTAAACGAGCCGAGCTTCCCGAAGGAGGGAGGCCCAAGGGTCTCGTGGAGGCCTTCGAAGACCTCGACGACTTCGAACCCATCGCGTTCATGGATGCGATCACACGCAACCTCAGGCGGGGTCGGATGCTGCTGCTCGTGGTGGGTGACGGCATCCGTGAGGGATTGGAATCACTCGCCGGCATCGTCCAGCGCCACCCGGGTTTCCACGCCGCCCTCGGACTCATCGAGCTGAGGGTTTACCCCCTTCCCGAGGGAGGTTTCATCGTCCAGCCGCGGACCCTGCTGCGCACCCTGAACATCGAGCGGGGGGTGGTGACCTTCAACGATGACCGGTTGTCGATCAAGCCGGCTCAGGCCACCCCGGTTGATGGAGCCGCCGGCACGTCCACCAAGCGTCCAGCCAGCCTCACCGAGGAAGAATACTACACCATCCTTGCGGGCAAGTTCCCGGACGCTCCTGGTTTCGTCCGCAGATTCGTCCAACGGCTTGAGAAGATCGGCTTGGCTCCCGAGGTCCAGCGCAGTCTGATCATGCGGTGGACCGGTTCGGACGGTCGACAGCACAACATCATGACCATCCGCAAGGAAGGCTTGGTCAAGCTGGAGGCTCTGTCGTGGCAGTTGAAGACCAACGCGGAGCATGCCATGGCGGATGCGTACCGCCAGAGCATCGCAGCTGCCGTGGGCGGCGAGGTAACTGATGCCACAAGCTCGAAGAACGTGTATGTCGGCTCCGCGATCATGACAGTCGAGCACCTGCAACGTCATGAGGACGCCGTTTTCGACGCCATCGAGCGGCTCATCCAGCAGTTCCAGGAATTGGAACAGAGCCGGTAGCGTTATAATCAAATCCACTTTCGGATCCATCCTTGCCCGTCACCATCCGGCTATGGTGTGATAACACCGTGGATGAGGGCACGATAGACGCCTACGACCGGGATGCGGGACGGATCTGTTCCGACTACCGGTCCGTCGCCGCGCCTCTGGCCGAGGATCTGGGCCGACTGCTACGCAAAGGCTGGCGGGTTCTGGATGTCGGCTGCGGCTCGGGCCGGGATCTCGCCTGGTTGGTGAAGCACGGCCATGACGCATGGGGCATTGAACCCAGCGAAGGCATGCGGGTGGAGGCGGCTCGCTCCTTCCCGATGCTCTCCGGACGGATTGAACCCGGCTCCCTGCCACTGCCCGTGCCGCCAACCGGTGCCATCGTCGGCATCCCCGGCACCGGCAAAAGCCTCACCGCTAAGGCCACCGCCGGGGCCTTCGGCCTGCCGCTGCTGCGTCTCGACATGGGACGTGTGTTCGGCGGTATCGTCGGCCAATCGGAAGCCAACCTGCGTTCCGTCATCCAGACCGCCGAAGCCATTGCGCCCTGTGTGCTGTGGATCGATGAAATCGAAAAGGGCTTCTCCGGCAGCCAATCCAGCGGCAGCACCGACGGAGGCACCTCCTCCCGGGTGTTCGGCTCGTTCCTGAGCTGGATGCAGGAGAAGACCAAAGCCGTGTTCGTCGTGGCCACCGCCAATGATGTTTCCAAACTCCCGCCCGAGTTCCTGCGCAAGGGACGGTTCGATGAGATGTTCTTCGTCGATCTGCCCGATGCTCTGGAGCGCGCGCAAATCTGGGACATCGTCATCAAGCGCCACGGCCGCCGGCCCACCGATTACGACACCGTTGTCTTGGCCCGCGCCTGCGAGCAGTTCACCGGAGCGGAAATCGAGGCTGTGTTCATCGACGCCATGCACGAGGCATTCGCCGAAGGCAAGGAACCCGGTCCGAAGGAAATCCTCGCGGCCATGACCAACACCGTTCCGCTGGCCAACCTCATGGACGGCCAGATCAGCGCCCTGCGCCACTGGGCCAAAGGGCGTGCCCGTGAAGCGGCCAGCCGTATCACGCCGTCACGAAATAGCCGGCGGATCGCAGAGGCGAATTGAAAACCAACCGATGGCCGCGTGCTTCCGGGAAACCGGTGGTGCGCGGCTGTTCATCACCTCAACTGGCTGCCAGGCCGGATGAGTCACTTCTTTCTTGTCATGCGAAGGGGCTTTCCGAGTTGATTCTTTCCTATCAAAACTCCATCAACAGGTGGTAGCTCATAGGAATCAGTAAATCCATTATTCCATTGGATAATCAGAGTTGATTCTTTGACTATCCAATTGCCGCGGAAATTGCTCACAGTCGCCTCCCCATCCGGCTTGATTTCAGTTACAGCTCTTCCTGCAATCCACTTTCCGACATAGTTATCAGATTGAGACTCCAAGATCAGATTTGCAATTTTGTTGGCGACGTTCAAATTTCCTTGCTTCGTGTAATTTATCTTCAGCTTTTCAAGTTCCTGAACGTAAGTCCTGTCGATCTTGGCGATTGCAGCAGCACGCTGATCCACGACGCGCTCGACATCAGGCGGAAGGGGTTGCTCTGCCAGAACATGTGGAAGGATTGATGCGGCGACCAAAAATAGGAATGCTGCTTTCATTGCGTATTCATTGCACAGGGTTCACGAACTGCTCTCAAGCAAAAATTCCAATCCCGGTGGATTCCCACGGCCTAGCTGCAGTGATCAATCGGATCTGCCCTGTATGAACCCATACGCAGGTGAATTGAACCCGGCCCCAAGGAGATCGCTCGAAGCGATGACCCATACGGCCCCGCTGGCCAACCTCATGGACGGCCAGATCAGCGCCCTGCGCCACTGGGCCAAAGGCCGCGCCCGTGAAGCCGCCAGTCGAAGCACGCCCGCCCGCAACAGCAGGCGGATGTCTGAGGCGAATTGAAACCAACCCTAATACCGCAGCGGGGTGGCAGGCACCAGCCTGTCATCCCGCCCGGTCACGGAACGAGTCACGATACATACGGCGCGCACTTCTGCTTCAACAACTGGATGAGCGCCGGGTCCATGTATTCGTAATCATCCGGGATGTTGAGAACCACCACCCGCTTGCCACCAAGCGCTTTGCCGAATTTCCGGTTCAGTCGATTCCGGTGTTCCTTCTCCATCACGAGGATCAAGTCCGCCCACTCGACCTGCTCTTCGGAGAGCGGCACTTCCGCATCGTTGTTCAGCCCGGCGGAATCGACTTCCAGCTTGGGATGATCCGCGAACACGGCCTCCGCCGTCGGACTACGCAGCTTGTTCTGCGAGCACAGGAAAAGAATGCGCTTCTTCATGCAGCACCGGCATAGCGCCCCGACGAACCACTGCCAAGCCAACGCATTTTCAATCAATAACCAACCACACAAACATCATGCCCAACTGGTGCCAAAACCATCTGACGGTGACCGGCGCGACACCTGAATTTCGCGCCTGGCTTGCGGATCATGGCTTCTCGTTCGAGAAAATGAATCCGCTCCGCAAACCCCGAAAATCCCGAAAAACCGATCCCAATGGCTGGTCGATACTCGACCTCTGCTGCACCGCATGGGGAACCAAGTGTGACCTGGCGGAAAACGAACAGCGCCAAGTCGCCAATGAGCTTCTCGAAAGCGAAGCCGCGTTCTTCGACACCGCATGGAGTCCGCCGATGCAGGCAATCGAAGCGCTGTCTCGGAAGTTTCCCGAAGTCTCATTCCAGCTCGACTACTGCGAACTCGGGATGTTCTTCGCAGGCACCGCCATGTTCCAAGAAGGCGAATGCCAAGACGACTTCCACGAAGAGAAAGCCAACGTCATGAAGATCGCCTACGACATCTTCGGCTACGATGACGAGGAAGACTGCGGAATCGTGGCCGTGGCGTAAGCGGCCTCAATCCCTTTCCACCGGGGCGGTGCCCGACGTGTAGTGCCCATGTCCAAGCCAGCCGAAGGTGTGTCCACGTGATGTAGCCGTGGCCAGCTTGGAACCGTCCCGGTGGAATCAATTGGGATTTCTGATCGGAACCGTTCTGTATGGAGCCGTACGCAGGGTGGTGTGGGACCGGGGAGTTAACTACTCCCCGGGACCCGATTCGTTGTCGCTCATAAAATCTGTCAGTCGTCGAAATCCCCGATGTATTCCCTCCCTCTCTGCAATAACCGTTCCTCCTCCAAATTGTCTATGACACCCGCATCCGAGTGTTCAGTCGCATCCGAGTCCGCCTCAGTCCGCCCAGCCTCCTTCACTCCTGACGATGGCCGGGGAAAGTCTCTCCTGGAGCGCATCTTCGTTGACTCTGTTCCCATTGGATTCTCCCTACTCGCCCTGCAACCATTGTCGCAACTGACGATGTTGCGATGTGCTATAAACATTGCCGCAACGAGCAGGAGGAATGAGGCTAGGTAGTGTGGCTTCATTGTGTCTTATCGTATCGAGACGAACATTACTATTGAACGACCGGTCGGGTTTGGGGGTGTTAACCGACCGGTCGGTGATCAGGGTAAAAAGCGACCCGGAAGTACGGACTTCGTCCACCGACACTTTTGCAGACCGTTTTCATAAGCAATCCCTACCACGCAGCCACCGCGGCCCGCAAGCCTACACAATCCGCATTCCCCTCCCGCCCCCGGCCGCACGACACGCCCCAGCGCAGGCCGGACACATGACAGGCCGCCATGATGACCGCTCCCCCGGTTTCCATGGCGGCCATTTCCTTCTCCGGCTGAAGTATCAGGTGATGCCCGGCCATTTCCACCACTGAAAACTGAACACTGAAAACTTGAACCTTATGACCCCCACCATCCAATCCGCCTCGCTTCACTTCCGCGAGGGCAACTCCGACAAAGTGTATCACTCCGCCATCGAGCCGAAGGGCGAGGGCTACCTCGTCACCTTCTCCTATGGCCGGCGCGGCAACACGCTCAACACCGGCTCGAAAACCACCTACCCGGTGAGTCTCGCCGAAGCCACCAAGGTCTTCGACAAGCTCATCACCTCGAAGCTGGCCAAGGGTTATCAATACAGCTCCGCCTCGGCGGGGCAGGAAAAACCCTACCAGCAAACCGGCGACGAGGGACGCGACAGCGGCATCCGCTGCCAACTCCTCAACCCGGTCGAACCCGACGAAGTCAACCGCCTGCTCTCCTCGACGCGCTATTGCGTCCAGGAAAAGCACGACGGCCGCCGCCTCATGGTCCGCAAGCAGGGCGATGAAATCACCGGCATCAACCGCCGGGGATTGGTCGTTGCGATCCCGGATGCCATCCGTGACGCCGTCGAACACATTCCGTTCGACGTGCTCATCGACGGCGAAGCCGTGGGCGACTCGCTCCACGCCTTCGACCTGCTCGAAGTGAAGGGCACCTGCCTGCGCAAACGACGCTACATCGATCGTTTCTCCAGCCTGATGATGGTCATTCCGCCAGGGTTTGATGCCCTGCGCTGGGTGAGCACCTCCGTCGATCCCAACGACAAGATCGAGATCTACGAGGAACTCCGCATCACGAACCGCGAGGGTGTCGTCTTCAAGGACATGGATGCGCCCTACAGCCCGGGCCGCCCGAACTCCGGCGGACCGCAACTGAAGTTCAAGTTCGTCGAGAGCGCGTCGTTCGTCGTCACCGGCATCAACACCAAACGCAGCGTCACGCTCGGCCTCTACGATGGCGACAAGCTGGTCCCCGCCGGCAACGTCACCATCCCGCCGAACCACCCCATTCCCCAAATGGGGACTGTCGCGGACGTGAAGTATCTCTATTGTTTCAAGGAAAGCGGCAGCATCTACCAGCCAGTGTATCTCGGCAGGCGCGAAGACATCCCGGCCAGTGAATGCGTGGTCGAGCAGCTCAAGTTCAAGAGCGAGCCGACAGCAGCAGCAGCCTGAGCGGAAAGTTCCGCCTCCCATCCAACCACTCTCGGCACGGACCCGCAGAGGCAAGCCCGGCGCACGACACGCCGCACAGCGCGACCGGGGCAACACAGGCCGCCATGGAGGATCAACAACCTTCGTGGCGGCCATTTCCTTTTCTGAAAAACCGAATCCACCACGTTCCATGAAAATTAAAAACGTAATCATCACCCCCATGCCACGGCCAATGCCGCAGGGCATGTTCGACGCCATGCCCGAGGTCATTGCGACCTTCGAGGATGGATCACGCAAATCCCTGTTCTCGTTCTACCCGGATGAAGTCTCGTTCCGGGCGTCCGAGTTCGTGGGACTCACCGAGGAGGAGGCGCACAGCCTCCACCAGCAGCGAGACACAGCCTACCTCCGGTCATGAACCAACCCATCCCGCGCGGTGGCACCGAACCCCTCAAGGTCGGCGACCACGTCCAGATCGTGCCCGAGTGGCAGGACCCCGGTGACGAACGGTATGAGCGCTTCGTCATCGAGGCTCCGCCGAACGCCACCCAGGTCCGCATCCGCACCCTCATCCCCGGCTTTGTCTTCCACCCCACCGAGTGGATCGAAGTCGATCACCTCATCCTCATCTCCACTCCTAAAAACTGAAAAACTAACAAACTCACATCCCATGAAAACCACCATCAAGGACAACGTCCTCCACATCGAAATCCCGCTGCACGCGCCGCGTCCGTCTGCCACCGGCAAGACGCTCACCGTCGCCAGCAGCAACGGAAACAAGGAAACCGATGCCCGCATTGACGGCAAACCCGTCGTTGTCGGCGTCAATGCCTACATCAAACCCATCGGCTGAAACCTCAAACCTAACAAATCATGTCCACCATCCACATTCCATCCAACACCCTGCGCGATGCCAAGCGTCTGTTTGACCGGTTAAAGCATCTGCGCTGCAAGCTGCCGGTGCTCAACCACCTATTGCTTACCACCGGGCAGAACGGCATCGAACTCGCCGCCACTGATCTCGATCATTGGCTCGAAACCCGGATCTCCGACATGCCAACGGATTACGGCTGCTTCCTGATCCCGCCCGCCGCGATGGAGGCAGCCTGCCGCGCCGACAAAGGGGCGCAGGTTTCCTTCACGCCATGCGGTGGGAAACGCAGCCGGGAACTCCGTGTCACGCTCACCAGCGGCGGCATCCAGTCCACATCGGTTCATCCGACCCTCGACCCCAGCGAACTCCCGTCGCGCCCGCATACCACCGGCATCACGACGGAACTTCCGCCCGCCACGCTTCAAGGGTTGGCGGACATTGCCGGTTGCACCTCCTCCGACTCCAGCCGCCACATCCTCAACGGCGTGTTGTTCACGCCCGAGGACGGCGGACGCCTGGTGGCCACCGACGGCAAACGCCTCGCCTGCTGCCCGGCCACCGTGCCACCGCAGTCGTTCATCCTGCCCTCCGCGGCCTGCCACATCCTCGCTCATCCCGATTTCACCGCCGACATGGCGATGCTCACATGGATCGACCACGAGGATGCGGAGAAACGCCGGGTCGCCATCCAGTGCGGACGGCACCAGTTGGTGTCAAAGCCACTTGTCGGCAGCTACCCGAACTACAAGCAGGTGATCCCGTCGTTCGCAAACGAACTCGCCGTCATCCCGCACGACCGCAAACCCGGGCTGATCGCCTGGCTACGCTCGCTCGGGAAAGACCAAGCCTCCGTGCGCTTGGATTGGCACAAGCGCGGCCAGCTCACCCTGACCCACCGCGACGCGGGCGGCCACTCCGCCACCATGCAGGTGCCCGTCGAAATCCACGGCAACCCGCCGGTGATCGCGTTCAACGCGCGCTACCTGGCCGACGCACTGGAAATCGGCAGCACCCTCTGCCTGAGCGATGAACTCAGCCCCGGCATCTGCCGCCATCCCACCGGCCGCTTCTGCGTCATCATGCCGATGCGGGTCACGATCCCGGCCGGGACCAATGCGACGACTACGGCGACTCAGCCACAAAGCGCACGAGCGGCTGCCTAAATTCTTTCCCCGAAGTCCCATTATCGGGGCTTCGGGGAATTTGATTTTACATCTATCGGCCATACAACCTCTCCCATGGCGGTGATTCCGATTAGAACGATCAGACCAACGACCATCCGGATGACTAGAAGAAACCTGCCGATTGGCTCGCGCGGCGATACTGTGCGTTAGAAGAGCGGAACAATGGGGCGGTGGCTTGATTTTCGTTGCTACTCGGATTGGGCGGGAATGGCGTCCAGCTTCGCGCAGGAGCCGTGATCGGCCTTCGCCCCTAATTTCACCGCTGCATCCGGGTGTCCCGGGCGTAGAATCGATTCTGGCGAGTCGTCGTCCGGGCTATCGCAAGGTCTGCTATCGCAAACTCTAAACAAACTCTCATGCGATAGCCCCCCTTGCGATAGGCATGCGCCTGAATTTCAACGTCTTAGAATCGCAAGTTCTATAATTCCCAAAAAACACCTCCTACGCGCGCGCGAGGAGTGTTTCACCGTGTATCTTCGCGCGCGTAGGAGGTGAATTTCAGGAATTATAGAGTTTGCGATAGGTTCTCTTTGATTATCAACTGGTTTCTCTATCGCAAGGTGTCTATCGCATTAGAAATTGCTTAGAGTTCGCGATAGGAAATCTTGCGATAGCGTAAGTCTCTCATTTTCATACTACTAGTATGGAAAGCGCGGTTTTCTGCACTTCCCGGCAGACACAAGCCGGACGACCGCAAAAGTATTCGGCCGGGTCTCGACGGTGATGATTTGGATGATTAGGAGGGGACGGCAGAAGAGCATAAGGCAATTCTTGTCCGCCACCCCGGCATCCGCTATCCCGTCAGCGGCATGTCTCCTCCCGATCTCAACCCAGTCCCAAGCCAGGTATGGGACGGCTACCACCTGATCCGCTTCCTCGGTCGCGGCGGGTTCGGCGAGGTGTGGCTATGCCGTTCCGGGGCCACGGGCAGCTACCACGCGATCAAATTCATTTCCGGCAGGGATCCCGAACTGCTGGAGAAGGAGCACCATTCACTCACGCTCTACCGCAACGCGGCCAGCCGACTGCGCTCGCCGCACTTGGTGCCCATCGAGCACATCAACCGCCACGATGCCGGTCTCTTCTATGTGATGCCCCTCGCTGACGGCGTCACGGCCACCGACCCGGCCGATCCGGCGTGGGAGCCGCTGAGCCTGGCCACCGTGATTGGTGCGCGGTCGAATGCTGCCTCATGGTTTTCGGGTAGCGAAATCATTGGCCTCATCCTGCCGATTCTCGACGCCCTCCAAACCCTCTCCGACGCCGGCCTCGTCCACCGCGACGTGAAGCCGGAGAACATTCTGTTTTTCGGAGGCTCGCCCTGCCTCGGCGACATTAGCCTGCTGGGCGAGGATGCCGCTGTCATCACCCGCCGTGGCACGCCGGGATACGCCACTCCTTCCTGGTATCGAGACGGCCTGCCGGACATGTATGGGGCCGCTGCCACCCTCTACACGCTTCTGACTGGCAACCCGCCCGACAAGATGGGCCGCGCCGCCTTCCTCTGGCCGCCCGAGGGCGAGCCATCCCTCCCGGAATCTGAGCGTGCGAATTGGAAACGCCACCACGCCGTGATCCGCCGGGCTACGGAAGAGAAGGTCGGCGAGCGCTATGTCGATTTCCGCACCATGGCAGCGGCGGTTTCCGGAGCGGTGGAAACCGCGTCGCCACCCCTGACTGTGCCACCGCCGGCCCTCCCGTCCGCTACCCGCTCCAAACCGTCGGCAGCTCCGAGAATGGCCGTCGCTTTTGGCATTCTCATCGTAGCGGCGTTTGCCATCTACGCGGTCACCCGACCGGGCAAGCCGGAAAACCGCTCCATCCCTCCAGCGGCAGGTCCGCAGTCTCCGCCGACAGCGGCAGCACCATCACAGACTCCAGCCTCACAGCCAGAAACCTCGAATACCGCCTACGAGGACGCCCAGCTTGCCTACAACAGCCTCACCTGGATTCAGAACGACCTGCCCCGCCTCGGTCTCTCCTCAGAGCAGCACAACCTTTTCCAAGACACGCTTGCGGCCATCCAAGCACACACGTCGAACCGGGAAACCTTAGAGCCGGAACTGGCGGCCCGGAAACTCGATCTGTGCCTCAATGCCGTTCCCAGTTTGGGCGAGATCCCCAACGTGGTGCTCGGCCGCTTTCTGCTGATGCAGGCAGCCGGCGACCCGGGCGCGGCGAAAAAGGGCATCGGAAATCCGGTTTTCACCACGCCGGGCACCGACAACCTGTCATACCGCGTCCAGCTACTCTGCCGCCTCAACGCCGCTGACAAGGCGGAGGTCCTTCTCGACCGCGTGCTGGAGGACGCATCCCTAGCCTCCACCAAACGCTCCGATGCGCTGGTCCGGAGAGCGGAGGTGAGGGCACGGCTCGGCAAGTTTGCAGAGGCCCGGGCGGACGCCATGGAGGCCATCGCTGCCGCCGGAAATGACGCAGCCCTCAAGGCGGGGGTGGAAATGAAGCTGCTCAAGATTGAGGAGGGCTTCCCCGCCTACGCCGCCTACCTGAAAACCCGCCCGGGAAAATAATTTCAATTTCAGGGGGAGATTTTTCGGCAGGCTCCGAATGAGGGGCTGTATGACGCGTGACTAGAAACGGCGAACAACGGATGGGTTGGGCCAGAAATGGGGCTTGATCGAGTCCTCCTGAATCTCTATCTAATTACGACCAAGCAGCAACATCAAGAACTTTCAAATTTCCTTCATCCGAGGTTACCGCCCGCGCCTGTTACCGCCGCCAATGTCAACTTACTCCCTACCGCAGCTGATGATTCGTATCTTCTTGTCTCTTTGGTTCGTATTCTCGGCCCTACTATGCCCTGTCTTCTCGGCGACAGTCCCCGCGAATTTCACCTCGGCTGGTGTTATCCCGGTCACATCGTCATCCTATACTGCCTCAGGAAATGATGTTGCTCTTTCCCTCACGTTTGCGCCAACGACGGGAACCCACCTGATAGTCGTCAAAAATACGGGGATTGGCTTCATAACAGGACAATTCACTAATTTGGCACAAGGTCAAACGGTGGATCTTTCCCATGCTGGTAAGAGCTATCGGTTTGTGGCCAATTACTACGGCGGCACCGGAAACGACTTGGTTCTCCATTGGGCAGACCAGAATTTGGCAGCTTGGGGAGATAATAGCTCTGGTCAACTCGGCAACAACAGCCCGAAGACGGGTGGCGGCGTTCCGGTGCTGGTGACGCAAAACGGTGTGCTGGCAGGCAAAACCGTGGTATCGGTCTCGGCGGGAAGTTCCTACAGTCTCGCCCTGTGCTCGGACGGCACGGTGACGGCTTGGGGGGCCAACAGTTACGGCCGACTCGGCAACAACAGCACTACGGACGCCAGCGCTCCGGGGTCGGTGACACAAGACGGAGTGCTGGCAGGCAAAACCGTGGTCTCCATCTCGGCTGGGACAGACCACGGTCTTGCACTGTGTTCGGACGGCACGATCGCGGCATGGGGATCCGGCCAACTTGTCAACAACCGACAGACGGGCAGCAGAAGCACGTATAGCAGCGTTCCGGTTTTGGTGGAACAAGACGGAGTGCTGGCAGGCAAAACCGTGGTTTCCATCTCGGCGGGGTATCAACATAATCTAGCGCTATGCTCGGACGGCACGGTGGTCGCTTGGGGAGCCAACACCTACGGACAGCTCGGCAACAACAACCCGAAGAGGAGCAGTAGCGTCCCGGTGCTGGTGACACAAACAGGAGTGCTGGCAGGCAAAACCGTGGTCTCCGTGGCAGCGTCACATTCCCACAGTCTAGCGCTATGCACCGACGGCACGATTGCGGCTTGGGGAAGAAACAACTGTGGCCAGCTTGGCAATGACAGCACCACGGACGCCAGCGTCCCAGTCCTGGTGTCAAAAGGCGGAGTGCTGTCAGGCAAAATCGTGGTTTCCGTGGCAGCGGGTGGTTTCCATAACCTTGCGCTGTGCTCGGACGGCACGATTGCGGCCTGGGGAGAGAACTCCTATGGCCTGGGACCTGGGAGGAAAGACTACGGAAAACTGGGTAACAACAGCACTTCCGATTACAGCAGTGGCCCGGTGCTGGTGTCACAAGGCGGCGTGCTGTCAGGCAAAACCGTGGTCTCCGTCTCGGCGGGATACGATTACAGTCTTGCGCTATGCTCGGACGGCACAGTCGCGGCTTGGGGGAAACGCGGCAACCGTCTCGGCAACAATGGCACCACAGATGGCAGAGTTCCGGCGCTGGTGTCACAAGACGGCGCTCTGGCAGGCAACCTCGTGGTTTCCATCTCGGCGGGGAGCCACCACAGTCTTGCCATCGCCAACGTTTCAAATTCACCCAACCAATCTATTGTGTCTTTGTCAGCAGGGAGTTCGAATACGCCCTCCCCCCCCCTGAAAAAAACAGACGAATCCCCTCTGCCGGCAGAGACAAGGGAAGCGCATGAAGACCGGGAACAGAATGATCCATTCGCTGAATCCGCTGTGACAACACCCGGGAACATGCGTCCCGGCCAGAAAACTGCCAGCCCCACCAGCCCCACCAGCCCGGCAAGCAAAGGGCTGCAAATGGCTGAGGCGGATCCCGAGGCATTCCTGGAAATGCTGCGCAAGCGCGTGTTCGATGATCTGATCAAGGAACGCAACAAGGAGTCCTGCGCAGGTATCGCCAAGTATGAGGGTTTTGTGGCAAAAATCCCTGACAAAGAAACACGTTCGGATGCCCAAGCGATGTTGAAAGAAATCAAGGAGAATTACAGCAAGACTTGGCATCTCCTCTATCCGATACCGCTCTCGGAACGATGGCATGAGATTAAGGGAAATCCCGTGGCTCGAAAGGATTTTGCTGAAATACTCGAAATGGCGGGTGTTTCCGCATGTGACCGTGAAGACGTCCCCGATGCTATGAAGCCCGTGGACAATCTGAACCTGTTTGGACCAGTGAATTACCTGGATCCAGTGGAGGAGGCGGTAATCAAACTCTCGAAAGCGGCCAACAATGGTTACAAGTTCAAGAGCACCAAAGCCACATCATTCAACCGAGTCGAATCCGCAGGAATCCCGCTCGATACATTTCATTACTACTCCTATGATGTGGAATCTCCTCCAGACTCGGTCAATCGCTTGTTCTTTATGGTCGACAAATACAAGAGGGTGGTCGCGTTCCAAGAAGTGATAGAATCTCCAAAAACGATCAGGCTATCAATGCATACAAACACACGATCCGTTTACAACTTCATGCAAATGAGAAGGAAGGGAACCGGCAGTTACGAAATTGCCTACATGGAAAGAAGCTCCTTTAGTCGAAGCCCGATAGCAGGAAGGTCTTACTCGGGAGGCGGAAACGTTTGTGTTCTCACCTCGGAGTTGATTGACTCCAATAGGATCCCCAGGGAATGGGTGAGACTCCATCTTCCGCGCAAGTTGGCTGAAGTTTGTCTCTACATTTGCAAGGAGGTGGACGATTGATTCGGTATTGCTCCTGAATTTCCCGGGGAAGATATTTCAGATAGCCACGAATAGGGACATGGATGCGGTTGGGTTTCCTCCCGTCGCCGGCCTCCGCTCATGACCGGGCGGGCGACAACCCAACTCATCCGACAACCTTCTCACACCCATGCCCGCGCAATTTCCACCCACCTCGCTCAACCTGCTGTCCAAGCTCAAGGCCGGCGATGACCCGAGCTGGCAAGTTTCCTGGAAGCGCTTCCTTGAGCTGTATCACGAACCCATCGAGGTAATCGCCCGCTCTTGCTACCGCCACCACACCGGCGGACACGAACCCTCCTCCGGGTTCATCGAAGACGCCGTGGCCAACACCGTCGCCGACTTCTTCGCCCGCGGACAACACCGCTATGACAAGGAGAAGGGCCGGCTGCGCACCTACCTGCGCCTGCTGACCAATGCCCGCGTTGTTGATCTGCTGCGCAAGGAGCGCCCCATCGACCAGAAACCGCTTCTCGAAAGCGAAGGTATCCCCGCCGCCGATCTCCCCGCCGAGTCACGGTTGGAGTCCGAGGCCTTTCACCGCTCGTTGCTCGCCACCCTGGTCGAAGACCTCCGCAACCGCATCCCGCTGCGCCAATTCGAAATCTTCGAGCGGGTCAAACTCAAACACCAGTCGCCCGCGTTCGTCGCCGAAGACCTCGGCATGCAACGGGCCATGGTCGATCGCAACATCCACAAAGCCATGACCGCCCTGCGCGAACTCGCCTCTCACGCCGAATACCAGGAAGAGTTTTACGAGTGACCCGCCCAATTTCTAATCTCAAATTCAAATCCCATGAACTCAATCGACCTGCTCAAGCGCTACGGCATCACCGAACTGACCCCGGGCGAAGAGGCCGAACTCACCCGCGAACTCTCCGCCGCCTACCACATGGACGAAGCCGCCGCCACCAGCCGCGACGTCCAACGCATCGCCGAGAAGGTTCGTGCCCGGTTGCAGGATGCCGAGCAGGAAACCAATCCGAGCGGCAAGCCGTAGCTACCTGCTGCCATCCACCGGCTGCCGAACAACGCGTGAGGGGCGAATGTAACCGGGTCAAAGTTGCGAATTGGCAACCTCACTCGGCATGACAAATTGAGGTCAGGATTCGGCCCAGAACCGGGTTTCCCCTGCGGATCTCGCATTTTCCGCGACCCACGCACTGACAAAACAACCTTTCATGGGGCTACAACCCTTGATTTTGCGATGTCAGTATGGTCAGTGAGCACTTTTGGAAGGAGGTCGGTTTGAGGGTGTATGCTGACATGACAATCTCGCGCCGAAGCGCTTTTCATCCCTCTCAACGCTCGCGATTCATGAGACAGGATGACTACGACCGGCAATCCTACCGTGACTCCATCTTGCGGGCGTCCGCGCTAAGCTTGATCAAGCGCTGAATGCCGGGAGGCATCTTACGCCCCTTCGCACGCTGAACCCACTCTTTGAGCGCTTCCTCCAGCCGCTTTGCGACGCCTCCAGCCCAATAGGCGAGACTGCCACCCTCCACGACTCGATCGCAATCCAGAATCGTGCCTTCCGGCGTGACACGAATTGCATCGTTGGGATACCAGTCGATGGCACGTCTCATAACGACAGAGCCGTCATCATGCACACCGATGACGCGACTGTTGTGGCTGAAAATCGTCCACACGGCACCGGGCGGGCGTTGGAGCTTGCGGACGGGTGCCAGGGTTGGAATGCTACACGGGCGATTTGTTGGGATTTTCGACGGGCCGAATGCCATCTCTACCATCAAACTGAGTCCGCTACGGGGTGGCGCTAGGTTCCACCGCCTTGCGGCTTCGCTCATGTTTTTGAGAACTACCTGCTCTCCCTGGATGTTGAAATTATCTGGCCCGGTTGTCTCAGCGACCATCCAGTCAATGAATTGATCTTCGGTGAGGTATATCTCCTCAACAAGGTCGCGTTCCTCGTCTTGATGGTTCATGATGGTATGGTGGTTGTTGATGATTGATGGAAAAGTATCAGGCGACCGCTTCCTGCCGCCAGGATGCGCCTTGCCAGCGTGGTTCAGGCATTTCGCTGAGGGAGCGGTGGGTGATGCGGTGCCAGTAATCGGCGAACGGCAGGGCGGTGATTTCATTGTCGGTCGTCATCACCAGGCCCTCCGCAGCGAGCACGGCGAGGATGGCATCCCTACTCTCCGCTGTCAGCCATTGCTGGTTGCGAATCAGGTCGCGCTTGCTGATGGAGCCACGCTCGCGGACGGCTCTCAGGACGCGGAGGATTGGCTCACGTCCGCCCAGGCAGTCAAACCCGTAGCCGTGCCAGCCGAGCGCGTGAACGCCAAGGGCCACGCCGTGCAGGGCGGTGGTGAATAGATCGAAGGCCAGGTCAACCTGCTCGCTGTCCGGGGTGCCTCTTCGCGCCGTGATTCCCACCAACCGCCTGCAACACGGCAGCAGCTCACGCACGGTGCGCATGACGAAAAACTCATAGTCCGCCGGGAAATGACGGAGCCGCTCGCGCAATCGGGAGATCCGCTCTCTGAACCACGGCAGCGCGATGGGGTCGAGGCGTTGGTAGGCTTCCACCGGTGTGGTCTGCGAGGTTGCCGCTTCCCCTGCCAGAGCAAAGCCGATCCATTCGAGCGCCAGGTCCCCAGGCGTGATCAATGGCTCGCTCGCGGTGTGTGGCAAGAACAGCACCGGAATGGCGGAGTGAATGATCCCGTCGGCCAGGTGGTTGTCCCAGTCGGTCACTGGCAATGACCCGGCCAGGCTGAGTTTTTTTGATACCTCCTTCATCTCCGGGCCATAACCGGTCGGATGGATGAGCCGTTCCGGGTGGAGCCGGACATCCTCACGCAGTTGGCGGTAGTCCTCCGCACGATCCAGTCGCAGGATGGTGTGGCCGGAAACGTCCGTCACCCAGCCGTAATCGGTATCGCGGCGGTCGGCATACCAGCCGGCGCGACCACGCCCGTGGTTGTCCGCCAACAACGATAGGAATTGGGAGGAAAGCGGGCACTCACCGCTCTGGGGCAGGCCGAAGTAATCATAAACCGGATTGGGAGCCTGCTGCTTCTTCTGGATCAGCAAAGCCTCCATCGTCCGGCGGTTGCGCTCGAAGTTTTCGGCTTTCGGACGCGGCTCCGGCGGGGTGATGCCGATGAGAGTTCGCATCAGGGTATCAATCGGATCGACCGACTCATTCCCGCCGTTGATCAACAGGAAACCCGGCGGCTGGGAAATCATCGTCGGCCCCGCTGTCTGGCAGAGCGCCAGCACCAGCGCGGTCGTGCTCATCACCCGTGTCACCGGGTCCTTCGCGCACTCGTGCATGAAGCGGCCCAAATCCTGCATCGGGTTGCGCTGGGTGCGGTGCAGGTCCCAGCCGTGGTTGTGAATGTTAAACATCGACGGTGGTGAGGGTTTTGGAGCGTCCCGGATCGAGGAGTTGCCACAGGCTGCCACGGCGCTCAACCGTGCCGCTGTTGGCCAGGCGGTCCAAGACTTCCAGGCAGGTGGGAGCGTCGATCCTGTTGCTCCTGCGTTGAAAGTCGCGGATGGAATGGGGACCATCCATGAGCTTGATGCGGAAGCTGGCGGCGAGGTTTTCCACGAGCTTCTGGCGGGCAGCCTCAAGAACAACTTCGCGGTGGTGAACCATCCGCAGGGCCAGCACACGAGCCAGGGCCTCGACAGCCTTGGGTGAGAACCGGATAAGCTGGTCTGCGGGTGCGGACGCCGCGATTTTTTCCAGGCCGAATACCAAGCTGGCCCACAGCGGACGCAGCGTCCCGGCAATTCCGGGGAAGCGTGGATCAAGCCCGAGAAGGAAAGCACACCAGCGGGACTGCTCGCCATCCATCGGGAGCTTCATCTCCATGGGCGAGGGTTTGTGGATGTTGAGGCGCGTTGCGGCCACGCCCTCGATGGCCAGGGAAAACCAATCGCCTATCCGCCGCAGCTTCGGCTCGGTCGCGACATCATAGATCTCAAACTTCGGCCCATCGGCATGGTCGCCCAACCACAACATGCGCCCGAGCCAGCCACGGTCCCTCCCATCTGCCAGCAGGCCGCCAAGCATGCCGAGGGGATCGGTGGCGATCACCTCGCCCTTGATGTTGGCCGCGAGCAGCTTGCGTTTCGGACAACCGGAAACCACCTCGCGAATCACGCCTTCCAACAGCGCGGCATCCGCTTTCCGGGTCAGGGTGGTGTGAACTAATAGCCGCCCTTTGTTGGCGAAGCCGATTGCCGAATCCAGCCCGTCGGCCGAACCGATCCCGGCGAAAAACACGGGCGCGTCGGTGATTTCACCCATATCCGGATTCAGAGGCGGCTGCAACAGGCTGCGCCACTCCAACTCGAATGACGCATCGTTGAAGAAACTGTTCTTTTCCAGCCGGTCGAGCACGGTCGGGGTTGGATCCTTTTCCCCTTTGTTGGGAAACAAGGTGGTCTCCGAGATGCGGCTTTGGCGCTGCTTCTTCCGCGCCAACCGCTGGCGGATGTGTCCATAAACGTTGCCTTGCAGCTTCGCCAAAACGGCCAGCACATAATCGTCAATAATGGCACAGGACAATGCGCCATGAACCAACAGGTTCATACCGACGGAAACGCGCGCGCCGTCATCATCGGTAATGCAGGAACCCGGTGGCGCGAGGTTGGCGATGGTCAGCGCCATCGCGGTGAGGGTGTTCGCGCCGGCAGTCAAGCTGCCCTCGCCGAGCGCAAGCGCGTTGAATTGATGGAGGAGTGCCGCAGCGTCACGCATGTCGCCGGTTTCCAGCGACGGATGCTTCGTGAGTTCTGATGGGTTATCGGATGGCTCTTGGATGAAGTTCGGCAGGCTGGCGTTGACGCTCATGGCGGATCGTTGTGTTCGAGAGATCCGCAATCTTACCAAGCCCCTGAACCCTTTATACAGAAGAATTAAAGTTCAACATCTTGAACTAAATTGAGCCACGATTGGTGTGTCCGGGCCTGTCAACTGGGGGGTCAACAAGCTCAGTCCTCAAGTGACACCAGCCCTGGAATTTTTTCGATGGCAGCGGCGAGAGTCTTGACCTCGTGGTGTGAATAGATCGCATGCACCTCGCTGTCGCTATGTCCGGCGAGCTTCATCCGCACATCCTCGCCGACATCCGCGTTGGCAAGCGCGCTGACGTATGTGTGGCGCAGACTGTGAAACCCCCGCTCATGTGTTGTGCGGCCGGCGGACTCTTTGGCGACAATTCGTGCCTTGCCTCGCGAGACACCTGCGACATCCATGATCCCGACAAAGGTCATGGAAAGACCACGATTTCCGGAAACGCTACGCATGGCGAGCGAGGGGAACAGCGGGGACTCCGCATCGTCAGCACTTGGATGCTCTTCCAAAAACGCGCGAAGCTCTGGGTGCAGTGGAACGCAAATTTCGCGTTTCTTCCTTTTTGTCTTGGCCGGGATCAAGCGGAGTGTGCCCTCGTCTAAATCGACAGATTTCCATTTCAGGCGTGCGGCGTCACCAAGTCGAAGTCCCGCATACAGCCCGCAGAGAATTACGCCCCGCCAATCATCGGACGGGGCATGCTTCACCAACAGCGCCAACTCGCGCGCCAGAAATGGTGTGCGGCTGATGCTGGAGTCCGATGTGTCGAGTGGGTCCAGTCCGCTTGCAGGATTATGAATCAGCAAGCCTTCGCGTACCGCGGTGCGCAACGCGCTGCCGATGTCTCGCACGTAGTGCTGGGCGGTTTTCGCGGTTCTGCCATCGCTTGTCAGGTTTTCACGAAAGAGGCGGATGTCGGCCACGGTGAGACTTTCAAGTGGCTTGTCGGATCGTTTACCCAACCAATCGGTGAAAGCCTTGGTGCTGGCCTTGTAACGCTTGCGAGTCGCTTCTGCAGTCACATCCGCCTTCCGGCGTTTCCACTCTTCCAGCCATGTACGGATTGTGAATGCGGGCATATCCTCACCAGTGGAGATTCTTACAATCTCGGCAAGAAGCACCCTGGCGCGGGTGGCGTTCAGAATCTCCTTCTGCGCCTCTTTGCTGGCGCGCTCAAGCACCTCAAGGATACGGCGGGCTTTCTCGCTACCTGCCCCGGCTTTCACCAGAGCCTTTCGCTCGATGTCGGCGGCCTCGTTTTTGGCGTCGCGCTCAACTGTTGTGTTGGTCGATTGGCGAACCTGCTTCGTCTTCCCTGTTTCGGGGTCCGTGATGTAGAAGGAGCATTGCCAAACTTTTGAGCCTGGGCGTTTGTAGATGGATGCCATGGTGATGCTGAACTGTGCATAAAACTGTGCATTGCGAGCTTTGTTTATGCAAGTCAATGGTGTCCGGGATCCCTTGAAATAAGGTGATTTCCTTGTAGTGAAAGGGCTTCAGCTCGAATCCTGGGTTCGAGTCCCAGTCCTCGTACTTCTTTTTTCAATGGGTGGTGGCTTTCCGGATTCCCCGCCTGTGCCCGAATCGGGCGAAGTTCCATTGAAACAGGATGGCGGCAAACGCCGGGGCTTCCCGAGCAACCGTGGCCAGTCGATGAGGCCGGGTTTCCGGTCGTGCGGAATGACTGCCAAGGGACTTTCCGCTTGGCAGCCCGATGAACCGTCCTTCATCCGGGGCCATCGAGCAGGTGGACCGCCCGTGTGTGCCAGTTCCGGAACTGACGGACGATCGCTTCTGCATCCTGAAATCCCGATTTCGAGAAGAGACGACGGCACGGTGAATTTCCACTGTCTGGCAAGGATGGATTTCGACACCCCGATCCTTCTGACAGGGTGCCGTGGCAACCGCCAAATCCGAGTTGAATGAACTTAAGGCATCGGTCGCCAACACCTGCCGAGGCCTTCTCGAGGCAACTGGGATGCTTGGCATTGAATCGTTTCGTTCTCCAACATTTTTGTAACACCAGGGAGGCCATGTGGAGAATATCTGAGGAGAGGCTTTGAAAATGCTCACCACGGACCAACAGGAACATTTTACCCAACTTTGGACTCAGGCGCAGTCCACGGTTGCGTGTTTCGTTCACACCAGCGTCCGTGACCGCGAGCAAGTCGAGGATCTTCTCCAGGAAATCGCGATCACGCTTCTCCGCAAATTCGCCGACTACGACCCGTCAAAGGCCTTCCTTCCGTGGGCGATGGGAGTCGCGAAATTCGCGATCCTTGGCAGCAAAAGGGACTATGCGAGATCACGCCTGGTTTTCGACGAAGCGCTGCTGGACCGCATCTCCAACACGTTGATCGAAATCGCTCCCGCCCAGCGGGAGGAGGAGGCGTTTCTCGACGTCTGCCTCGCCAAACTCGCCCCCAAAGCGCGCCGGATGGTCCGGCTACGCTACTACGATTCGCTCGATTCGCGGGAAATCGCCCGATTGCTCGGCACGAGCGAAATTGCCATCCGTGTTGGATTGCTGAGAATTCGTGAGCAGTTGCGCAAGTGCATCGAGGGCCAACTCCGGCTGGAAAGGAGTCATGCATGAACCGTTTTGACCATCTGACCGCCCGCTACTACGAGAATGACTTGGACGAAAGCGAGTCCGGGGAGCTGCGTGATTTGCTCCATGGCAGTCCCGACCTGTTGAGGGAGTTCGTCATCACCGGAATCCGCGAGGAGCAGCTCAGGACCGCTGTTCGCAGAAGCACTGCGCTCGAAGACGCCATCCCGTTCATCGATGCACCGGCGCGTCGGAGCAAACTCCGCATCATGTCGCTCGCCGCGGCAGCCGCCGTCGCTTTTTCAATCGCGATGTGGACCTACATGACCCGGGGCGTCGAGGTCGAAGTGCTCGCCTCGAGGGACCTCAAGGTCTCGAACGGCAGCCTTTCTCCCGAAACCGGCAGCCGGAGCCGTGTCCGGGATCTCACCATCGACCAAGGTCTGCTGAAGCTGCGTCTGGCCAACGACGTGTCGATCGAACTGCTCGCCCCGGCGCAACTGCGTTTCATCAATCTGATGCATGTCCGGATCCATTCGGGAAAAGCGACGGTCGATGTCGGCCAACATGGCAAGGGATTCATCCTGGATGCGCCCCAGACCCGGGTGGTTGACCTCGGCACCCGGTTCGGGGTGGACGCATCCGCCGCCGATTCGACCGGCGTCGTGGTTATCGAAGGCAGCGTCGAACTACACTCCAAACAAGGCAAAGTGAACCATCTCGCCGAGGGCGAGGGAGTCGTGGTGAACACGGCCGGAACCATCGACAAGCTCGACCAGGTGCGATTCAACCCCCGCACGGGTCAGTGGAGTACGGGCGCGCTTGATGACGGCAGTTCGCTCATTCGCTCGGTCCGTAACAATCAAAAGGACCAATCGGTTTATCACATCGTCGCAGGCGGATTGGTCGAGTCCGTGCCGGCACACCACAACCGGAATGCCCGCTGGGTGAGCCTGCCCGAGCGTCCCATCCCCTCGTGGCTGCTCGGCGCGGATCTGGTACTGCCGGCACACGTCCACCGCGACCGGGCGAATCTTCGGGTCACCGTGACGGTGGCGCCGTCCACCTCGCTCTTCGTGTTCCAGCGGCGAAACCAGCCGCCACCGCCATGGCTGGCCGAGGGCTTTGTCCCCACCGGCGAACGGATCGGCAAGGTCAGCATCGAGCAGCACCGGGAGAACAAGCCCGTTTCGTTCGATATCTGGCGGCGGGACATGCCGGACGGCGGCGAGGTGGTGCTCGGCCCGGCAGCCCGGCCCGGGTCCATTGGTGCCAGCACGATCCTCTACGGCATCGCCGCTCTGCCAATGGAAGCAGCACCCCGGGAAAACCGTTAGAAAACCGGCATCGGCGCCTTGATGGGTATCACCAACGTCTCACATGAATCGCCGCACCCTGATCCGATGCATCTCCCTGGCCCCACTCGCCACGGGCGCTTCCTGCGGCCGCTTGTCCAGTCCCGGCGGACAGGCTGGGAAGCTGCCACCCGGTCACGATCCGCGTGATTTCGGGGCTCTCGCGGATGGCAAGACGCTGGACACGACCGCCATCCAGGCAGCCATCGACGCCGCAGCTTCCAGTCTGGGTCACGTCAACCTGACGGCTGGGGTGTTCCTGTCCGGGTCACTCATCCTTCGCTCCGGCATTACGTTTCACATTGCCTCGGATGCCACCCTGCTCGGCAGCACCGATCCGGCGCACTACCGCTCCGGTCGCTGGCCGGCACTGCTTCTTGCGGATTCCGCCACCGACCTCCACCTCAGTGGCAGAGGAACCATCAACGGCCAGGGTGGCGAACTCGCGGGCAACATCGAAAAACTCCTGCGTGCGGGAAAACTGACCGACCCGCCGGATCGCAAGCGCCCGTCCGAACGTGACCGGCCCCAGCTCATCGAGTTCATCCGCTGCCGCCGTTCCAGCGTCCGCGATCTCACCCTGCGCGACGCCGCCGCCTGGGTTCAGACTTATCGCGATTGCGAGGATCTCGTTCTTGAAGGACTCACCGTGCGCAGCACCGCCTATTGGAACAACGACGGCATCGACCTTTACGATTGCCGGCGCGTGGTGGTCCGCCACTGCGACATCGACTGCTCGGATGATGGCATCTGCCTGAAGTCCTCCACGCCCGGCAGGTTTTGTGAAGACATCCTCGTGGAATGCTGCCGGTTGCGCACCAGTGCCAGTGCCCTGAAGATGGGCACCTCTTCCCACGGTGGATTCCGCCGCATCACCGTGCGCGATCTCCAGGTCCGGGACACCTACCGCTCCGCCGTCACCATTCAAAGCGTGGATGGCGGCCACATCGAGGACATCGATGTGTCGGACATCGTCGCCGAAAACACCGGCAACGCCTTCTTCATCCGCATCGGCCAGCGGGTGGACGGCCGTGCCGCAGGATCGATCCGCAACATCCGCATCCGCAATCTCACCATCACCGTCCCGGCCACCGCGCCGGACGCTGGCTATCCCCACGCGGGTCCGCCGGTCAAACGCCCGCACAATGTCATCCCGGCATCGATCGTCGGACTGCCGGAACGCCCCGTGGAAAACGTCACGCTTGAGAACATGCGCATCACCATGCCCGGTGGCGCGGATCCAGACGTGGCGCAAATCCCCTTGGACGAGGTCCACCGCGTGCCGGAACTCCACCAGCGCTACCCGGAGTTCTCGATGTTCGGCGAACTCCCCGCTTGGGCGCTTTTCCTTCGCCACACCCGCGGAATCGTCCTCCGCCAATCGCGCTTTGATTTGAAATCTCCGGATTTCCGCCCCGCGGTGGTCCTAGACCGCTCGGTGGATACCGAGCTTGACGGGATCTCGCTCGACCTAAAAAGCGGCCGTCCGCTGATTGCCGCGCGTGCCTCGGCCAGCCTACGCATCCTCAACCCGTCCCAACCCCTCGATAAGGAAGATCTCCGCCAGTGGGAATCCGAACTCGCCGCCAAATGACGGCTCGATCGCGGCCAACCGGAAGAGTAAACTGCCAACGTAAGAAACCCATGAAAAAAGGATCCCGGCTTCATCCTCTCATCCACTTGCTGGTGGCGCTCGCACTTTGCGGCGGCACCGTGGCATGCGCCGAGGACTTCTACGTCGATCCTGTTTCCGGAAACAATGCGAACAACGGCACGTCCCCCGCCACCGCTTTCAAGACCATCGAGAGAGCGCGCCAGGCGGTGGATTCGATCAATGCCAGCATGACGGAGGACATCACCGTCCATCTCCGCGGCGGCATCCACCGCCTTTCCTCGACGCTGACGCTGGGACCGGCGGATTCGGGAACGAATGGCTTCGATGTGGTTTACCGGAACTACGGAAGCGAAGTTCCCGTCCTCCACGGCGGCGTGGATCTCTCAGGCGGCTGGGTGCTTCATGATGCGGCGAAAAACATCTACAAGAAGACCGGGGTCACGACGCAGTTCCGTCAACTGACCGTGAATGCCTCTTCTACCATCAGGGCGAGAACGCCGAATCAAACCAATCCGGACACGCTCGGCCCGTATTTCACCATGGTCGGAATCGACGCCGCAGCCCAAGAGGCGATCGTCCCTCGGGCACCCATCGAAGGCTGGAGAAGTGTCACCGGCCTCGCCAACGTGGAAGTGGTCATGCACCCGCACTGGTATCAATACCGCGGGAGAGTCGACGACCGCCCAGCCGCAGAAGGCGGTTCCTACCAAAATGCCACCCAAGTCCGCTTCAAATTCCAATCGCCGGAGAACGGTTCGATTTTTGCCAAAGGCGATAGTTTCTGGGATAGCGCCACCTATCCTGTTCCGTACTTTGTCGAGAACTCGATCGATTTTCTTGATGCCGAGGGCGAGTGGTTCCTTGATACCGCCGCCTCGACACTCTACTACAAGCCGCGCCCGGGTGAATACATGCCCACCGCCACCATCGAAGCGCCCGTGCTGGAAAGGCTGATCCAGATATCCGGCGGCTCCTCCAGCAACAAGGTGCGCAATGTCCGTTTCGAAGGCCTGACCTTCACCCAGACCGGCTGGAATGGCCCCAGCACCAAAGGCTCCGCCATGACCCAGGGTTCCAGGGAACTTGTCCAACCGTTTGCGAAGCATGGAGCGATCACGGCGCAGTATGCCGACAATCTCGATATTGCTTTCTGCAAGTTCCGTTTCCTGGGCTTCACCGCCATCTCCTATGTGAAGGGAGTTACGGGCGGCTCCATCCGCAATTGCGATTTTCGTTGGCTCTCCGGGAACGGCATCGTGATTCATGACGATGGCACCAAGGACCCGGCCGAGGGTGATTTCTGCCAGAACATCCGCATTGTCAACAACGGCATTTCCCGGTTCGGCCAGCAATACAGCAACGGCATCGGCATCGTCAGTTATTTCGTGAAACGCATGCTCATCGCGGACAATGAAATCTCTTACGGCCCCTACATGGGCACCCAGACGGGAGGGCAGACCGGCGGCAACGAGGAAGCGGGCATGAAGGACAACATTCTGAGAAACAATTACGTGCACCACGTGATGCAGTTCCACGACGACGGCGCGGGGTTTTACACGCTGGGCCGCCAGCAAGGGACGCATATCGTGGACAACTGGGCGGACACAATCCTGTGGACCGAGCTCACAGGCTATTATCCGGTGGCCGGGATCTATGCGGACAACTACTCGGAATTCATCACCTATGAGCGCAACGCAAATGTGAATTGCACCAAGGCCATCAACCAGAATGTCAGCGGCGGAGTGCAGAACATCCGATTGATTTCCAATGTCACCACGGCGGACCCGGCCATCACCGATTATGCGGGGCGCAAGGCGAACTACGTCATGCCGACCAAGATCGAGGCCGAGAACATGACGACCACCGGAGGTACCACCGAGTCAGGAGTATCAGCCTACTCCAACGATGCGGGGCGCACTTTCAGCGCTGCTGGAAATCTCAGCACAACCTTTGCCGGTGCGGCCGGAACCTATAACATCCACACAGCCTATGTCACCGGGCCCAGCGCCGCGGCGAGTTACATACTGCGCCGCAACGGAACGAACATTGATTCGTGGAGCGCGGAGCTAACCCCGGCTGGCACGGGACTTCAAATCCGCCATCGGATCGAGCGCGCGGTCACTTTGGCCCCTGGGGATGTGATCCGGCTCGATGTCACTCCCGTTTCCGGCACTCCGGCCAAGGTCGATTACTTGGAAATCTATGGCAGACAACTTTCGTCGCCTCTCGCACCCGAGAGCCTGACGGCGACCGCTGTTTCCGCCACGAAAATCGCACTGGCCTGGGAGGGCTGGACGGGAGAGGCCACGACTGCAACTTACACCGTCTCCCGGTCGACATCCCTGGCGGGTCCGTTCACCAACATCGTGACGGGAATCACCGGCACAACCTGGATGGACTCGCACTTGGTGCAAGGCACTCCCTATTTCTACAGGGTCACGATGACCACCGCCCAGGGCACGAGCCCGGTCAGCCAGACCGTGAGTGCCACACCGCAACCGTCTTCCCGCATGACCACGCTGGAAGCCAGCGCGGATGCCTTTGTGCGGGCAGGCATCTATGACGATACCAACTACGGCACTTCGCCGACACTCGTCGTCAAGAATTCCGCCACTGCCGATACCCAACGCAAGTCATACATTCGCTTCGATCTCACCGGGCAAGACATCAGCGCCACGCCGAACGCTTCCCTGCAGTTCGCCGTCTCCAGTGCCTGGGTTGATGCGACGGCGTTGCAGGTCTATGGATTGAAAAACGCGGATGCAGGGGAATCCTGGGGCGAGAGCACCATCACCTGGAACAACGCACCGGCCAACACCACATCATCGGGAGACGGACTTGTCAGCAGCAGGGTGACGCTGCTCGGCACGCTTGCCACCACCGGAGCTCAGCCAGTGGGACAGGTGCTGGAACTGCGCTCCGCAGCCCTCGATGCCTTTCTTTTGGCGGATACCGACGACCGGGTGACATTCATCGTCACCCGTGCCAGCACCGCAGCCGGCAACTCCATCGTGGCCTCTAGGGAAGACACCACGTTCGCCGCTCCAGCACTGGAATTCGACAGGAGCGTGCCAGGTTTTATCGAAGACAATGCCAGCACCCAGCGATATGAGAGTTCCACGACGGCGACCACCAACACCATTTCCTTCACTGTCCCCAGCGGCAGCTACCGCAAGCTGGTGCTGACCGCCAGTTGGGAACAAGGGAGTCCGGCGGGCATCAGCGCGACTTGGAACGGAAGCCAGAATTTCACGACGGCGGTGAAATCCGCATCCGGCAGAAACGCGGCCATCCTCTATCTTGACGACCCGGCCACGGGCACCGGCGACATCGTCGTGACCTTCGCTGCGGCCACCAGGTCACGCGTCGGCGTGCTGAGCTTGGTTGGCGCGGCGCGTGGTGTGGCAAGAACCTCGACCTCCTCCGGCAGAAGCGGCAGCTTGGTCGTCCCGGTCAATGGGAGCCTCGTGACCGGCGTTTACACGACGAACGACTTGCCCACGATCACCGGCCCTTTCTCCAGCACCCTCCATAACGGCGATTCGGGTTCGTCCGCCGGCAACGCGGGCTACCAGATTATGCCAACGGCGGGCTCCGCCAATTACACATGGACGGTCAGTGCCCCTTCGACCGACAACAACTCCCTCGCAGCCTTCGCGCCGGCGGCTGCCGACCCGGTGATCGTCACCACCAGCCCGGCGGACAATGCGACCGATGTGCTTGTCGATGCCAACTTCGTCGCAAACTTCAGCGAGCCGGTCGCTAAGGGAACCGGCACGATCACGCTTAAGAGAACCTCCGACAACAGCACGGTCGAGAGCTTCAACGTCGCCACTTCCCCCGTGCTCACCATCAGCGGACAAGCCCTGACCATCAATCCGACCAGCGACCTCAGTCCGGGAGTGAGTTATTATGTCCTGATCGACTCCACCGCGATCGTCGATAGCTCCGGCGGCCATGCCTTCCTCGGCATTTCCAGCTCCACCGCATGGAACTTCACCACCGCCGTCCCCACTTTCTCCGACTGGATCTCCAACCCCACCTTCGGGCTCGCGGTTGCCGACCGCGATCTCGCCGACGATCCCGAAGGTGACGGCATCGAAAACGGCGTGGAAAACTTCTTCGGCACCAATCCAAGCACCTTCACGCAGGGCCTGATCGCGGGAAGCAAAATCGGCAATACCTTCACCTTCACCCACCCGCAGAATGCAAGTCCCGCCACCGACCTCACCGCAAGCTACCGCTGGTCCACGGATCTCGCCACCTTTCACCTCGGCGGTGCCACCAGCGGCGGAACCACCGTGACCTTCACCACCGAGGCGAACACACCCTCCCCCGGCTTCACCCGGGTCACCGGCACCGTCATGGGAACGCCCACCGGCAAACTGTTCGTTCGCGTGAATGTGACTCAGCCCTGAACCCGATGCGTCAACATCTCTTCCTACTCTTTACGCTATTTCTGACTGCGTCTCTCTCGTTTCAGGCCGCAGCGCAGATCACCGTGGTCAATACCGATTCCCTGGTGTCGCCGGTGGCCGATGATCCCAAGACCGCCGTGCTTTCGTTCAATGCCGGGGCCACGGCGAACAAGCTGATTGTCCAGGTCAGTGCGGAGGGTCAGGGCGTGGCCTCCATCACCTATCAGGGAGCCGCTCTGACACAAGCAGTCGCAGGCACCGGACGCAACAAGGGGATCTTCTATCTGGACAACCCGTTCACTGGCGGCGCGGCCAATCTCTTGATCACACTCGAAGAAGGTGTCTCCAATGGGATCGCCGTGGGCGTGGTCTCGGTTTCTGGAACCGCCCCCGGAGTCAGCACCACCGCCTTGAACAATGCCTCAAACAGCTTGACCCTCACGGTGCCGGAATCCGGAAGTCTCGTGGTCGGCGCATATGCCTCCAATAGCTTCGGCACGATCACGCTGCCTGCGGGTCACACGGCGATTTACAACTCCTACAACATCGGCTCCGCGCATGCGGCGGCGGGTTACGCCACTGGCCAGCTCGCCGGCTCCCGGACTTACACCTATGCCGACACCGATCCCTCATCGCCAGAGACGTGTGCCGCAGTCTTTGCGCCGGCTTCCGCCGCCCCGGTGATCACAGGCACCAGTCCGGCCGATGAGGCGCTTGCTGTGCCGCCGGATGCCGATCTAGTGGCGACCTTCAGCGAACCGGTGGTGGCCGGCAGCGGCAACATCGAACTGTGGCAGTCCGGCGGAAGCTCTCCCGTTGAGTCCTTTCCCGTGGCCACTTCCCCTCAAATCACCATCGCAGGATCAACCGTTACCATTAATCCGTCGGCAAACCTCGCTCCCAACACCATCTACTACGTTTTGATCGCTTCCACGGCGGTCGTCGATACTTCAGGCGGAAATGCGTTCGCGGGAATCAGCAGTTCCTCCACGTGGTCCTTCTCCACTGGCACCACCCCGCCTTTGGTGCCCACCTTGTCGCCCAAGGACAATGCCTTCGGCGTGGCCTTGAATGCCAATCTGGTCCTCACCTTCAGCGAGACCATCCAGAAGGGGACCGGTAACATCACCATCCACAGGGTCGATGGCACCGTGTTTGAAACCATCAACGTGACCTCCGCCGCCGTCGCCTTGTCGGGAGGCAAGGTGACGATCAATCCCGTCAACAACTTCATGGACGGCGCGGGATACTATGTGCTCATCGCATCCACCGCGCTCCGTAACGCCGCCAACCAGTATTACGCGGGCATTTCGGATGCCACCGTGTGGAACTTCACCGCGCTGCCCGACCTGACCACGGTGGATGGACGGCTCACCCGGATGATGCAGAATAACATCACCAACCCTTTTCCCAGCACAACGAGTGCAGCGGGCATGGCCTCTTATGCGCTGGCTGCCTTTCATCTTGGCACCGACCTGGTAACCGCCAACGGCTACATCAGCCAGTTTCACAACGATTATCCGGTTCCAGACAGTGACACGATCGACTTCGATTCCTACTTCTGGCTGCACCTGATCTGGCGCATCTACCACGATCCCGTGATGAACGCGCGGCTGACGACGCAGGCCCGCACCGACATTCAGGACATGATGTGGAATTTCATCCGGACGCGCAGCAGGACCAGCGACGCGGCGGGCGACACCTGGGTCTATCACGACAGCGAGAACCACGACGCCATGCAGAAGAGCAGCTTCCTGCTCTGCGCGGAGGCCCTCAAGGATGCGCCCGGCTATGGCTCGAGCATGATCCTCGCCGATGGACAGACCCTCGCCCAGCACGCCACTGCCTGGAGCGGGTATTTCCAACGCTACTTCACCGCCCGCGCCGGAGAGGGCATCAATGCCGAGATCGCCAGCCCGATCTACGCCAAATACAGCGTCGGGGTTTATTATAACCTCATGGACTTCGCGGAATCACCATTGCTGCGCACCCTGGCACAACGCTTCGTCACGCTGTATTGGGCGGACACCGCTTCGGACTGGACCCTTTCCGGCGTGCGCGGCGGTGGAGAGGCGCGCTGCTATAAGGACAGCTACCTCCGTCTCGGCACCCAGTATTCGTTCCACCCGCTGCTCTATGGTTATGGATGGCATGCCGCTTCCAGCACCGTCCGCACCTATGGCCTGATTCCCGCCGCCAGTTCCTATCGGGTGCCCGCGCTCATCACCGCCTGCGCCGCCGCTCCCGCCCGGCCGAACTACCTCTACACCTCCCGCCGCTTTGGCCGTGCCGGCAGCGTCGTCGGGGATAACAACTTCATCGCCTTCGACAGCGGCAACTCAAACCTGCGCCGCGACACCTGGGTCACGCCCGATTACACCATGGGCACCCTGACCTTTGACATGAACCGGCAATACACCCAGATCAGCGACCAGAACCGCGCGATGGGGGTGATGTTCGCCTCCGGTCCCAACAACCGGGTGATGGTCTTCGGCAAAGGCGCCTCCACCGACGACAAAAGTTATGCCGACCTCAGCGGTGTGACCCGCGCGGACTGCATGGTGGTGCAACGGGACCAAAACGCCAACAACACTGGCAGCGGCACACTGGTATTCGTTCCTAACAACCTCTGGAACGCCCGCGTGGAAGCCAGCAACTGGCTGTTCCTGCAGAGCGGCAATGCCTACTGCGCCATCCGTCCTGCAGGCGGCGGTTACACCGCGACGACCGCCGCCAACGGAGTGGACCTTTCCCTAGGAAACATCTGGGCTCCGGTGATCATCCAGATGGGCCAGGCGGCGAACTATGCCGACTTCGCCGCGTTCCGGACATCGGTCATCGCCAACTCTCTCACATTTTCGTCCAACACGCTCAACTACACCAGCGAGGCGGGTGATGTTTTCACCTTCTACGCCAACAGCAAAACCACGCCACTGGTGAACGGAATCACCGTGAACCTAAATCCGGCGAAGACCTATGACAGTCCCTACCTGTCGATGACCCATGGCACGGATCTGGCCACGGTTTCCTATCCCGGTTATCAGAATCTGCTACTGAACTTCGACCCCGCCTCCACCAGCTTCATCGGCGTCAATGCCAGCACTCAGCGATATCAGAGCACCTCGCAGACCACCAACACCATCACCAACTTCACCGTGCCCAGCGGCAGCAACCGCAAACTGGTGCTGCTCGCCAGTTGGGAAGATGGAAATCAGGGCATCAGCGCGACGTGGAACGGAACCCAGACTTTCACGGCGGCCGTGAATACCACATCCGACAGAAACGCGGCCATCCTTTACCTCGATGCTCCAACCGCAGGCACCGGCAACATCGTGGTGACATTCCCCGTGAACACCTCATCACGCGTCGGAGTGCTGAGCTTGGCGGGCGTCGCTCCTGGCGTGGCGAGAACCTCGAGAGCCTCCGGCAGATCCGGCAACCTGAACCACCCGGTCGATGGCAGTTTCGTGGCAGGCGTTTACACATCCAACGGCTTGCCCACGATCAACGGCCCCTTCTCCACCACTCTTTATAATGGAGATTCGGGCTCATCGGCGGGAAACGCGGGCTACCACGTGATGCTAACAGCGGGCACCGTGAATTACACATGGTCGGTCACCAACCCTGCGGAAGACAGCCACGCTCTCGCCGCCTTCGTGCCAGCAAGTGCCGCACCGGTGATGCTCACCACCAATCCCGCCGACAATGCGACCGCGGTGCCGATCACTGCCAATCTGATCGCCAACTTCAGCGAACCGGTCGTAAAGGGAACCGGCACGATCACACTCAAGAGAACCTCCAACAACAGCACGGTCGAGAGCTTCGACGTGGCCTCCTCGCCAAGACTCGTCTTCAGCGGACAGACCCTGACCATCAATCCGACCAACGATCTCGGTCCGGGAGTGGCTTACCATCTCCTGATCGACTCCACCGCGATCGTCGATACCTCCGGCGGTAATGCCTTCGCAGGCGTTTCCAACTCCAGCGCATGGAACTTCACCACCGCCGGCACCCCCGTCAACAGCTTCGAAAACTGGATCTCCAACTCCGTCTTCGGACTCGCTCCCGCCGACCAGGATCTCTTTGACGACCCCGATGGCGACGGCATCGACAACGGCGTGGAAAACTTCTTTGGCACCAACCCGGGCACCTTCACGCAGGGGCCGATCGCTGGGAGCAAGAGCGGCAATACCTTCACCTTCACCCACCCGCAGAACGCCACGCCCGCTTCCGACCTCAGCGCGAGCTACCGCTGGTCCACCGATCTTGCCACCTTCCACCCCGGCGGTGCCACCAGCGGCGGGACCACCGTGAACTTCACCACCGAGGCGAACACACCCTCACCCGGCCTCACCCGGGTCACCGCCACGGCCACCGGGACGCTCCCCAGCCGTCTGTTTGTAGATGTAAGGGTGACGGGACCTTGAGCGTTCACTCACCCTTATGAAACGAATGATGATTCTGCTGATCGCGGCAGGCTTCGGTTCGTCGGCCCGGGCCGACAACAGGACCGATACCAGCCTTTTCATGAAGCCCGAGGGCAGCGCCTATCAGACGGAAATCCGTTCCAAGAGCGGAGACCTCTACCTGAGCATCGGCCATCACGGTCCCGCCGTGGAAAATGAATGGATGGCCCTCAGGATTTACTTCGACCAAAAAGGCGCCATCGATGTCTATAACAAAGCCAGGCCGGGCCTTGAACTGAAGGAATCCCGCTGGTATCCCGATGCGGAGAAGCAGAAAGCCGGCTGGGGCGCCGACTATTACAAGGTGGGCAAAACCGTAGGCCTCGGCGGAGTCAGGCTGTGGGATGGCAAGAAGGTCGTGATGCTCAATCCCGTCACAATGAGGACGGCCAGGGTATCGAGGAAAGAAGACTCTTCCGTCATGGAAATGATCTCGGAGGGTGTCCCCTACAAGGATCGAAAAGTGGATATCCTGGTGCGCGTGACCGTCAGATCCGGGGTCCGGTTCGCCGATGTCGAGGCCGGGGTTTTGAGCGGTGGCCCGGTCCAGTTCATCACCGGCATCAATTATCATCCCGGGCTGCAGATCCTCAAAAAACAGGGCCGGATCGCAACTTGGGGAGTACACCCGGAGGACGTGGCGGCGGAGAAGGCGGCTGTCGGCGCAGCCCTGGTCTATCAACCGGGTGATTTTGCAAAGCAGCACGACAATGGCAGCGAGATCCTGTTGATCTCAAAATCAAACGCGAAAATTGCAACAAAGGTCATCTCAGCCTGTGCCAGGGAACCTGAGGTCAACACCATGGACAAATTCGTGGAATACATCGATTCACATGGAGTCTCCTCGCCATGAACGTTCAAGCGGCAATCCACCGGGATTTCCAATGAACCGCAAATGTCACCCATGGCCCCTGCATTTCCCGTCTCCAGCCACATACGTCGCCTGTCGGCATTCCTCGCCGCGGTTTTCATGAACGGAGCGGCCACCCCGGTCCTTGCCGGAGATCTTCCGGTAGAAGACCGTTTCTCCGGCCATGAGCAACTCGTCGCCGAAACCCACGCCGCTTCGCTCAAACTGCGTGAAACGAGCCTGCGTGGGACCATCGCCAGGAAGGACGTCTGGCCGCCAGGCACATGGGGAGACAACCTCTGGTGCCTTGCCGCTCTCTATCTCAACGAAAAGACCGACGAAGCCAACACACGCTTGCTCAAACGGGCCAGGGATTTCATCGCATCGAAGCCGGATAAACTGGCGGAGACATCGCCCGAGGATCCCGGCAAGCTGCCATGGACGTTCTTCTCGATCACCGACTATGTGCGAATCCTCTATATGTTCCACGCGAAAAGCCCGCATTTCCCCGGGCGTCTGAAGCCGGAGACCGAAGCGGCCATGACGGAATCGCTCTGGCTCTGGGTCCGCGGGGAAAGCCGCCTCGCCGATGCCGGGCCGGACGACCAGTTCCTGCTGCTCGGCACCGAGAACCACGATCTGAACCGCCGCCCGCCCTACTATCTGATCACCGCGTTCCTCACCGTCGATCCCGCCTATCGCAACCGGAAACTCGACGACGGCCACAGCGTCGCCGAGCACGCCGCGGCCTACACCCGCTACTTTCGCGAATGGCCGCGCAGCCGAGCGAAAAACGGGCTCTGGATCGAGGTGGGATCCAACACCTATCAGAAATACTCATGGCCCGCGCTGTTCAACCTGCACGAGCTTTCGCCCGATCCGGGGATCCGCCGCCGCTTCGGACTGCTGCTCGACCTGGCCTCGATCGAGGAGGCGCAAATCTCGGTGCGCGGCCGCCGCGGCGGTGGACAAAGCCGCGCCGAAGGCGGCGTCAATCGCTTCGAGGGTTACAAGAACCTCCTTTTCGCCCGCGATGGTCAGGGGTCCGGTTCCAGTCACTCGAAGGTAATCGAAACCAGCCGCTATCAAGCTCCGGCCGCCGCCATCCTTCTGGAGAAGCGCGCGTTTCCTGCGGTCAGGCCATTCGCCATCCGCAACCGCGTGCTGGGAATGCTTGCATCCCGAGGGAAGGACGGTGAAGCCCAAGGCATCGCCCCCGACTCCGCCCTGGTCAACTACGCCTGGCGCACGCCCCACTACCTGTTAGGCAGCACCTTGCAGAACCCGGCCCTCGGGTATTCCGGCATCTCGCGTCAGAAACGCTGGTGCGGAC
>Ga0315904_10001179_pt1 | contig 41346 bp, 35 predicted proteins | sample LakEriMetagenome_6_FD_203529 | JGI IMG/M metagenome (GOLD analysis project Ga0315904, IMG submission 203529) | Freshwater fungal communities from buoy surface, Lake Erie, Ohio, United States - Buoy 12 MA120 | ecosystem: Environmental > Aquatic > Freshwater > Lake | place: USA: Lake Erie, Ohio... | reverse complement strand
GACAAAGTGAGCCTGAGGCGCTAGCCGAGTTCGATTGAAATGCAAAAAGATCGGCTAGCGCCTCAGGCTCATGGAAACGAAACGTGACTTTTGTTGGCAGTGTCTTTCCTGCTCTTCAGTTCCGAGGGGGCATGCTTTATGCCTGCTCAGGCCCGGAGTGCATACTTTATGGCTGCTCGCTCAGGCCCGGAGGAGATGCTTCATGTCTGCTCAGGCCCGGAGGGCATGCTTGTTGTCTGCTCAGGCCCGGAGGGCCGATAGAATGGCTGCCGTGGCTCCCAGAGCCACGGTCTGCGTGCATCTCTGTTCGCAGAAGCCTGAAGGGCTGACACAAATACCGTCCCTGGATGAGCAGTGTCGGGCGCGAGCCATGATACTGTCGGCCCATTCGGGCCTGAGGAACACCGTCGGCCCATTCGGGCCTGAGGAAGAGGGGAGTGCTTGGCACCGAGCTTCTTAGCCTAACCACATCAAGATAAAGCTGTCTGTTAAGGTAGGTCTGTTGGATTGGCGATCTCATAGTTCTTTCGTTTGCGATTCGATCGCTCCAGAACGAATTCCCGCCTCGAGCCCTGCCAGGCGAAGCCATTTCTTTCCATGTCGGGATTGACCGAGAGCGATGGGTTTTTTGGAGCCCAATCGTCTTTCTTAAGCTTGGTGCAACTGGGGGCGGCCAGCTTCGACAACGAATTCCGCCCGCGTCTGAATCGGTGCGCCAGGTCGATCGACGTAGGGGACGGTACGATAGCGGGTCCGCCATCGTTCGGGGGTTACCTCGCACTGAACATATCCTCGTTCCGCATTGTGAAACTTGACGAAGGGGTTCTCCGACACGAGCTGATCCAGGTAGTTGGGCCGATCGAATCCATTGCCACCGGAGGAGATCGATGTGCCGACGAATTCCGTGGCCACGTTCGGTGAGTCGGCTTCGTCGAAATCCACTTTGAGTTCGTTTGCCCAATTGCTGTGGATGTCGCCGGTCAAGACGACGGCATTGGCCTTGGTGTCTGCGATTTGCTGCAGCAACCGCTTTCTGGGGGCGTCGTACCCAGACCATTGATCCATGCTGACCCTTTTCTCCGGGCCTGGCTCACGATCGACGCGTGCGACCATCACTTGTTGCCCGAGCACTTTCCAGCGAGCGTCCGAGTTTGCCAGTAGGTCGTTCAACCAGGATTCTTGCTTGGTCCCGAGCATGGTCGCCTTGGGATGAAATACCTGCCCTTCGAGCGGACGTTGCCCGTCTCCGTTGGGTTGGTCGGATCGGTATTGGCGTGTGTCGAGCATCGCGATGTTGGCGAGCCTTCCAAACGCGATGCTTCGATACAATTGCATATCCGGGCCGACCGGAATGGATCGCGATCGAAGAGGCATGTGTTCGTAGTACGCTTGATAGGCGGCCGCCCGTCGGATCATGAAGTCGCGAGGATCTACGAAAAGTTCCTCGGAGATCAGAGCGGCATAGTTGTTATCGAATTCATGGTCATCCCAGACGACGAGCCACGGGCAATGGGCATGAGCTGCTTTCAAGTCTTCATCCGATTTGTAGAGCCCGTACCGGTTGCGATACTCGTCGATCGTCACGACTTCCGGACTGTTGTGGTATCGCGGTTTGTTTCGCCCGGCGGGGCCTTCGTAAATGTAGTCTCCGAGGTGCAAGATCAGGTCCTGCGAGTCCGCCACCATGTGCTGGTAGGCGGTGTACAACCCGGCTTCGTAGTGTTGGCAGGACGCGAACGCCAGATTCATTCGATCCGGCAATGAATCGCTTGCTGGCATGGTGCGTGCGCGGCCGATGGGGCTGATCGCATCACCGGCATGGAAGCGATACCAATACCAACGGTTGGGTTCCAGTCCTTGGACCTCGACGTGAACGCTGTGCGCCAACTCACGAGTGGCGACGGTCGTTCCCTGTTGGACGATCCGTTGCATGGAATCGTCCGAAGCGATCTCCCAGCGAACTTCGATCGGTTCGGCGGGTGTTCCTCCTCCGTTGGCGGGATCGGGAGCCAATCGGGTCCAAAGGACGAGGCTGTCGCTCGCGGGGTCGCCGGAGGCCACGCCCAATTGGAACGGATCCTTTTCCCATGCCAGCGCGCGGCGAGTGATTCCCAAAGTTATCTGCGATGCGAGAGGCAATACCGCCAGCGACCCGCCAGCCATCAAAAATGCACGTCGATCGCGGAGAAACTGTTCCGCGAGATACCAAGCTCTTCGAGACACGGCAGCCCCCTTGGGTAGCTAGAATTTGTGCAACAAAACGTCTCTAGAGTATTGGTGAGCCCCCTCGAGCATTCAATCCCTTTTGGTGGCTTGGGCCGACGATGATTTGATGAAGTTCGGAATATCGCAGCAGGACGGACGGTTTTCTGCGAACAATGCGCGCGGGTAAATGCCGCAAACCTCGAGCCCATGCCCGGCGTCTACGTGTATGATACGTTGCTCACGAGTTGACTTTTGTTAAACCGACAATCCAAGGAGCCTACGATGGATGCACGAGAAGCAATCAAGCAAACGCTACGCACGACCAACATGGTCGTCTCGAGTTATCTGAGCGACCTCACTGATGAGGACTTGTTGGTCCGACCGGGAGAGGGTTGCAATCACATCGCGTGGCAGCTCGGGCACTTGATCCAGTCCAACGCTGGTATCCTGGATTCGATCGCCCCTGGATCGGCACCGGTCTTGCCGGAAGGATTCTCGCAGCGTCATGGCAAGGATCAGGCTCTCAGCGATGATCCAGCGAGTTTCCATACCAAAGCCGAGTACGAGGCGTTGCTCGGCAAGGTTGACGCAGCGGTGATGGCTGCGCTCGATCGCATGTCCGATGCCGATCTCGACCGATCCAGCCCTGATCACTGGAAAAATATGTTTCCTCGCGTGGGGGATGTGATGGTCTTGCTGGCAACCCATTCCTTGATGCATGCAGGACAATGGGTTCCGGTCCGTCGGAGTCTGGGCAAACCGGTAGTGATATAATCTGTGCTTGCTCTCTCGCTCATTTGGCGAAGCGGGAGATTATCGAGGTGACGATTTGGGAACGCTCGGTGCGATCCATTCCGCGTCGGGATCGCTGCGGGGCGCTGTCATGGTTTCCATCGCATTGGCGGGAATGTCGAAATCGCTGACGGCGCGCGCGCCTGAATCGATCTGCGCGAAGACAGTCACATGCTTGACGTCTTGTTGATCCGGCGGGAAGCGGACGCTGCCGTTGCGGGCGACGAATGCTTCGAGAGGCAAGGTAATCGTCTGACCGGATGGGATCCCCTTCGGCTCCTGGGCGTAAAATTGCTTATTCAGCCCAATCGATAAATTTCGCCAAGATTCCATCGTGGTATTCCGAACACTGATTGCGGGCACAAGCCGTTGAGCTTGGCGGTCCGTCTTGGGTTCGATCCACATGACGTCCAGTCGCACCTGGGCTTCGAGGGGGGGCTCTGGGATTTTTCGCATCCAGAGGGCGAGCCCCAAGCCATATCCGACCGGAATGAGAATGCTCAGCGCGATCAAGAGCGTCAGCGAACGACGGTTGAGGGTGATGCCGGGAACCATGAACGACCTGTTGGAGCGGATCGAGGAATGCTCTACTATTGGCAAAAGGAAGATTTTGTCAAACCTCTTCACCAGCACGGATCGCCAGGAAAGTGAACGCAACGCTCAAGAACGCTTTGCAAAACCTGCAAAACTTGATCCGCCATCAGCCGTTCGCGATTCCATCGTCTGGTTCCGCTTCGTCGGCAACGCCGGTGACTCTCGTCGATATTCTCAAGCGAGCAGAGGGATTGCAGTCGAGATCCTTGGGACCCGAAGGGGGGCAGCAGGTCTCCGTGACACTCGTCGAGGCGCTCGGTCAGGCCCAAGTGATTGCAGCTGCGCCCGCGTGTCCCATCGTCGCCGTTTTGGGAATGCTCAACGCCGGGAAGAGTTCGCTGGTTTCGACCTTCCTGGGAAATTCGGTTGGCCTTGATCATCGTCGCCGTGTTTTGATCGGCTCTGCGAACGATGAAGGGACCCATCGGTTCGTCCTGTGGCTTCCGGAATCGTGGCGCCGTCAAGCAGAGGTGTGGGAGTTCATAACGACACAGTTGGAAACGGTCTTTGGATCGCGATGCGAACTACTCGCAGAGAACCCGGTGGAAGCGGCGGCACAGTACAACGATCTGGCGCCGCGAGCATCTCGGGACGCGAGCGGTCAGATGGTTCAGCGGCTTCCGATTCAGATTCCGCTCATCGCCACGGATCCCCAGCTCGATCGTTTGGGGATTGCGTTGATGGATTGTCCGGACGTTCAAACGGGACTGGTTGCTGCCAGTTCCACCGCGACACCGATCACCCGTTTCGAGGAAGCTTCAGCGCGTGCGGCGGAATCGCGATTCGAGGTTTTGTCGAAGGCTGCGACGATCTGCTCTGCTTTCCTTGTGGTTCTGCCAGCTCACTCGCTGCACGATCAGACCGTATCGCGGTTGCTGACGTTGCTCGAGCACCGCATGCCGCACGTGCAGCGGATGATCGCCGTCAATCGCGTTCCGCGTCGTTATGCCACCTCGGATATCGCCAAGGAGGTGGAGCAACTGTACCGCGCCTCCAACGTCCGCCGTATCTACATGGCATATAATTTTGATGGCCCGCAGCTCCGGGATCGATTGCCGGTGCCTCCTAGCGAGATCGAGTCTTCGGGAAGCGAACCGCATCTTCCTCTTTTCTTTCGGATCGATCGTGTTCCGGTGCCGCAACCACCGGAGCCGATTTCGGATCCCGATTGGCTCATTCGGATCGGTGGGCAATTGCAAGCGACGGATCTCTTGGCAGATGCGATTCGATCCGCCTGTACGCATCTGGCCACGTCCGTCCATCGCGCATTGACCGCAGCGAACCAGCACATCGACCAGTTGAGCCAACAGTCTCGCTATCTCCAGCAAGTGATTGCGGACGCATGCACGGATTTCTCGATCGACCCAATGTCGGCTTCTCAGTCCGGATTGCGTTTGCAGGCATCGCGTCAAATCATTCAGCAGATTGCGGAATCTTTGGAGCGGACCGCACCATGGTGGGCTCGCCCAGGCCGCTGGATGCAGCGCATCGCTCAGGCCAGTAAATCAACGGTCGCCGGAGCCGTCTCATGGATTCGCGTTCCGGGTTGGGTTTCGGACGGAGGAAGCGCGGTAGGGGATTGGGTCCGAGCGCGATTCAAACGTGGGGACGCAGGGCGGGTGGTTACCGCCGACACGCTATGCGATCATTTGGCGCGCCGCGATGCATTGGGACTGCTAGGATTGGATGATTATCCGGAGCGACGGCAATCGGTCCGCGAGGCATGCCAGCGTGCGATCGAGCGATTTCAAGCCGAGAGCGCTGCACGATTGGACGAGACGCACATCGACGCGTTGACGAGCAAGATTTGGGCCGAGATGCCGATGCGGAAGCGGATCTTAAGCGGTGTTGCACCTGCGGGGATTCTCTTCGCGCCGTTGCTGGCAGTGATCATGATTCCTCTGGATTTCGGAGGCACCTCCGTTCTTGTGTTTGCATCGCTCAAGGAGTTGCTCTTTGCAGGTGCGGCCGGTGTTGGCTTGATGCTCGCCAGCGCCGACTCGGTCCCCGCCCTGGCGGAGTCCGAGAGCGCGTGGCAGCAATTGTCGGATTTGGTGGCGGTGCTGACCGATGAGTTCGGTCTTGAGCGAGCCAAGGGGAGCGAGCGGATCTCGATCCAGTTAGGCGGCAAATCGCGGACGCTGGTGGATAGCCCGATTCCCGAGATTCGCACGGAACAATTCGATGCGCCTGGCGCGCAGTGGCTGCCGATGAAGATCGACGCGGCCAGCGAGCAATCGATACGTCAAAACTTGGATGCCATAGAACGGGTTCATCGACCATGAACGAAGCCAATCGACTCGCAGACGAAATCGAGCAGGCCGCTCGCCGCTTGCTAGGGCAACAGGCGGTATGCCACACCATTCTTCAATGGTGTGAGGAATATCGCGCTGCGGTGTCCGACATTCAATCCGGCCGAGGCGTCGCCTTGCCGAGTGTCGCAATCGTCGGCGCAAAGGGACAGGGAAAGACCTGGATTGCGCGGCAGATGATCCTCGACCGAAGGATCGCGGACTTGCTACCCAGCGGTGTACTTGCCAAGGAGGCGACGACGCATTTGACGTGGGTCGGTCCGAATCCTCCGGAGGGACTCAACTCTGAGCGCGAGTCGTACGTTCCGTGCCCCTCGCATTGCATGCTCGACTTGGGGCGTCCCTACATGATCATCGACACGCCGGGGTACACCGACGATGATCCCGTCGCTGCCGCAAGCGCGCGGGATGCCATGAGCCTGGCTCCGATCAAATTGATCGTCGCGCGGCGCGATCAATTGCGCAGTGCGATCCATGCTCAGTTGGCCGCCCTGACCGACGGTGCCGTGTGCCTGCCGATCATCAATTGCACGCCGCTGAACGAAATCGATATGGCGCCTCCGCCGGGCATGTCCCATCGAGCGGCGTCGTCCGTGGTCAGTCATGTGGATCGCGCCTCGGAGTCGCTGCGATCCGATCTCGAGTGGTATGTATCCGCTTTGTCCGCCAGCGCACCTGGATCGAAGATCTTGGAACCTATCCTGGTAGCGGACTTTGAAGCCGACGGAGACGAAGACAGTATCAGCATGCAGTTGGCAACCGATCTGCGCCAACGGCTTGCCAAGCAGACGATGGAGTCGTTGGCGGCGACGAAGGCGCACCGATTGGCAGCAGCCAGCGAGCGTCTTCGGCATCGCGTGGGAACGCATCTCGAGTCGCGAGTCCCGCAATTGGCAGCCTCGGTCCGTCGGTTGCACGCCGCCGCCGATGCGCTCCCCGCGCAAGCGATCGAAGCGGTCCTGGGCACCAAAAACACGCTGAAGACCGCGATTCGGGATCGGGTCCGGGCCGACATCATCAGCAGCACGAGCCTACTATGGTTTCCCTATCGCACCATTCTCAATATTCTGGGACTCACCCATGGCGCTTGGGATCGACTCCTGATGGCCATGACTGGAAGTATCCCATCCATCTTCGGCACCTTTGCCGCGTGGGCCCGCAATTGGGGGCAATCGCGCGATGCGCAGCGGGAAGTGCAAAACGGGATTCGCGAACAGTTGCATCGCCAAATCCGGGACCGACTCGAACCAGCCCAGCAACAATTCTATCGCGCGGTTGCGAGGATCCAGGGTGGGGCCGAATTGCCTGATTCTCCCAAGGAATTGATGGTCCGTCTAAGCGGTGTTGATGAACTGCAAGTGCGAGCCCGCGAAACTTTCGACTTCGCTTTTGAACAACTACGTGCACCGAAGTGGCTCGTGCAAGTGCTTGGATTGATTGCCACCGTTATCTTCTGGGGCTTGTTTGCTGGTCCGATCATGTCGATTTATCGCGCCTATTTCCTGGCCAGCTATCGCGCATGGATGGATCCCACATCCTCGGTTAGTGACTTTCCTCATCCCACCTTCAGCATGCTCGCCACGGCTGCGATCTTGTCCGCCTTGCCGGTGCTGGTCTTGGCGATGCTGGTCATGAGCTGGTTCCAGCGGGCTCGGCGACTGAATCGGATCGCCGAATCGATCTATGCTGCGGAACTCAAGCAAGTCGAGGAACTCAAGCGATCCGGCGTGATTCAGCTTCACTACGACGACCCGCTCCTGCGGTCGGCTGAATTCCTGGTGCATCTCGATCGCCCGCGTGAGAGAGCGAACGCCGAATCGCAACCGGAGGTTTAGGTTGTGTTGATGCGATTGGGATCGGCTCCCATTATCGGTAGTTCGGAGCGTTCCAGAGATTGTTTCCTCTCCATGGAGAAAACGGGAGACTCGCCTTGCGCGGGGCAGAATGGCTACCGTAGGTCCATGGGCTGCTGAGCATGACCGGTTCGGTCCGCGGTTCGCGCCACGTGGATGGGACATGGAGGCAAGCGGCGATCTCTGGGTTGGTGCACGCTTCGCGCAGGTGTTCGATCAAGATACGTCTCACTTCGAGGATCGATCGGGGGGTCGATTGGATGGAAGAGTGTTGAGCGGCGACGACAATCTCGCTGACCGCATCATCCATGTGTGCGCTGTCGACTGTGACAACGCCATCGGAATCGACAGACTTGGAATCGAACCATTTGGATTTCTCGATAATTCCGATGATGTTGTGGTATCGCACCCAGGGTGCGCAACGGGCGCGGAGCATTGCGGGAAAGATCGGCGACTTCGGATTCAAGGAATCGATGCTCGTCGTGGTAGTCAAAAATGCGGTGTTGCGAAAAACGCCGGGATTCTGGCGAATCAGCGAGTTTCCGAGTTCGATCAAGCTCGATGGCAAGCGGATCAGATTCCGCGCGATCCATTGCGTGTAATCGTTCGCGTAATCGCTCCCGCGATGGGGGGTCCCGATCGTGATCACGCGTTGGATCGATGGGTTGGGATGAAAGAACAATGCGGCGGCCAATTTCTGCTTGTCCTCGTCCGTCCCCTTCACATTTTCAAATGGCTCGTCGCTGAGGATGCTCCAAAACTCGTTCCCGCTCTCGATTGTCTGCATGCGAGAGACCAGCCCTCCCATCGAATGACCGACCAGAACCATGTTGTCGAGCACGCGATGTTGGAGTTTCGGATCGAGGTCTCGCCGCATCGTCTGCAGATCGGATCGAAGTTGGGTTGCGCTGACCCAAAAGGGCTGGCCGGTTGGATATTGATAAAACCAGAATTGGTAATTCTTCCTCAATTCGCGAAAGGAACGCAGGTCGTTGAACATCGGCATCCAGGTCAAGGGACTCGACCACAGTCCATGCACCATCACCACCGGAATGCGATTGCGATCGAAGGGCTCCAGCATGTAGATCCCCCGATACTTCTGGGTCGTGTTGGGATCGCGCAGTCCTAGCGTGCTATCGGTTTGTTCGCGAAACTTCGGGTTGTCGAGGAAATAAGCGAGCGGTGTACTGAGGTCCGCTTGCAACGGCACCAACCGTGAATTGAGTTCAATATCTGTTGATGCCAGGGGATCATGAAGCTCCAGCACGCACGGATGCCGATGATGCTGGTCGCGCGAGGATTGCAGCTGGGGGCTGGTGACGCGGAGGATCGCGGTCACGGGAAATGCCAAGCCTTCGGGATAGTACTTCTCGCCAGGATCGTCTGGGGAATGGCGATTGCGCATCGCGATCAGCGGAACCCCGACTCCGTACGTGACGTTGCTGGCGTCAATCCCTTTGACCTGAAAGTCGCTACTGAATTTCAGATCGCCGAAATCTTCGTTCGCCCATGGGCCGCGGTTAGCTACTTGTACATCGTATTTCGAATCGGCTGTTGTGATGCGATAGGTGTTTCCAGGGGTTAGTTTGCCTTCGCGGTGCACGAGTCGGAGCATGGATTCCAGCGAGGAGTTGTACAAATCGCATGCCCCGCGAAACTGGGGATCGTAGGGATTTCTGGAGCCATCGAGTTCAGGGCTGAACAAATACAGGTATGCGTTGCTGACCGCGACGGTATACAGATCCAACGCTCCACCGGCTTGATTCTCGGCCTCGAGCCGTTTTCCGACGATGTAGGCCAATTCAGAAATCGCGTAGACCTTTTCCGCACCTTTCTCCTCAAACGTTAGCTCCTGGAGTTTGTCGAGGGCCAGCTCTGGAGACTTTCGGAATACATCCAGGAGATCATAGTGCCGCAAAAGAGATTCGCTTCGCCCCGTCGGCTGCGGCCCGCTTCGACTCATCAGCCCCAGGGCGTCGGTGAGCGGATTGTTCGGATTGCGGCGCTCGGTGACGTAGCGTTGGGTCGAGCAACCGGTTCCAAGAGCCGCGGCAGCGATCAGAAACAGGCAGGCCGCGACCCAAGCTCGATGCGATGCTGCGTTTCGAAGCTGGGGTTGCGTCTTGGCGTTTCCGGCACGTGGCTGGTGAACCGATCCTGGCATGCGCTCCTTCCATGGCCCCTTCTGCGGACGTGAGCGGGGGTTTGGGGGTCATACCAGGAGAGTTGCATGCGAGACAATGGCAGCTCGCTAAGATGGGTGATCCTGGGGGATTGGGGTGGAGGATCCCGTCTCGGCGATCGCAATCTTGGCGGGAGCATACTGCCGAACATCCCACGAAATTTCGGGTGGCAGCCAGGAATCGTCCGTCTCGATTTGCATTTCGATGGCGATCAGCGATCCCCTTGGAGCGGCTGCGAGCCAAGTCCGAACTGCGTTTTGGATTGCCTCACCCTCGGATTCCCAGAGAGAATAGGGCGGGCAGACGAAAACGAGCCAGGGGTGTTCGTAGTAGGGGGCCCACTCCGGGGCTTCCAATCCACCATCGAGCGTCCAGCGAAGCGAATCGTTGCTGCGAACGGCGACGCGGTCTGCCAATCCCAATTCCTTGGAAAAACGGCCGATATCCAGGGCACGCGGCTTCAAGATCTCCCAAATGACTCCTTTTTTCGCGCCTCGAGAGAGGGCTTCGAACGCCAAAATGCCGGATCCTCCGAATAAATCGAACGCAAACGTGTTTGGAAACGTACCACCCAGCAGATTCATGACCGCCTCCCGAGTCCGGTCCTTCATCGGCCTGGTGCGATGGTCGCACCGAAATTGAATCTTCCGGGATCGCAAATCCCCGGCGATAATACGAAGTTCGATCGTGTCGGATTTCCCGGTCCGGGCCATGTCAGGCTCTTTTCCTTCCCACGCAAAGCTTCCTTCCCCGATTGTCGCATGAATCCACGAGTGTTACGGACCCAGTATTCCTTGCTTTGGTCCATCTGTCTATGCGCGATGTGCGCCACCATGGCTTTGGGTCAGGATGGCAAGTCCGGCAAATCCACGTCGGAAAAAAAACGGTTGACCCCTGAAGAGCGGCAGCAGAAAAATCTTGCCCAACAGAAGATCGATCGCGAGGCCCAGGAGAAACGTTGGGCGACCTTCGGGGTTATCCCCGAGGACGACAAGTCTCCTCTGGCAGATGGCTATCGCAAGGCCGCAGAGGTTTTCCGGATCTCAACCGCAGAGTTTGCGGATTCCCAAATCCGACTTGATTTGTTGAAAAAAGATGCAGATGTCGTCACTTTGCGACTTGGTTGGCTGGATAAATTGAGAAACAGCCAGGAGAAGCTTGTTGCTTTTCGAAACGCTGCAGCCGATCTGGTTCTCAGCGACCCGGTTCGCTACGAGAATGTTGCCCTGATGCTTCGCGAGATGATGACGAGTGAAGTTGCGAACGATCGCAGCGACCATTGGGCCCATGGGGCGAGAGCTGTTTTGAGTTGCGAAAATCTCGTCACCGATGAAGTGCTCCTCCATGCTGGCTACGCCGGCTACATCGACAGCGATTGGGAACTTGCAACGCTTTCCTGGACCAAGCTCTTGGATCGTGGAATCCTGCCCCAGGTAGAGCAATTCCTGCTCACGCAACTTCCAGCAATACGTGCGAATTGGGAGAAGGAATTGGAACTCCGCAAGGAAGATGAGGCCAAAAACAATCCTCGCGTTGAGATTGTCACAACCAAAGGAATCATCGAAGTGGAACTGTTCGAAGATGATGCGCCGGAGTCGGTCGCGAATTTCATCTATTTGGTCGAGAACAAATACTACGAGAAAAAGCCATTCTACTTGGTGAAGCAGCACCTGCTCGCGCAGACCGGGTGCGAAAAGGGGGATGGCAAGGGGACCGCGGGGTATTCCATACGCTTCGAGGGAGATGCTCCAACCGCGCGACGCCATTTTCGGGGCTCCCTAGCAATCCCGGTAGGAATCGATGCCGAAACGGGAAAACTAAATCTCGACAGTGGCGGCTCCCAGTTTTATATCGCCTTCTCCCCTTTGCTGTTTGTGGACGGCAAGCACACCGTATTCGGACGTATTGTCCGCAACGTCGAATTCCTTGGCTTGTTGCGCCAGATCGACATGACTGACGAGCAGGAACGAAAAAAATCGGAGTCCACGCCCGACAGCATCGTCACAGCGAAGGTTCTCCGCAAACGCGACCACGAATATCGGCCCACGCCAGCCCTCGGCAAGCTGCCGAGATGACCCTCTTCGACTTGACCATGGTAGACTTTTGAGCTATTCTCGGCCCACCGTTCCGGGTATGCCGGACGGGTATTTGCGGATGTGGCGGAATTGGCAGACGCGCTAGACTCAGGATCTAGTGGCCTAATACATATGGCCGTGGAGGTTCGACCCCTCTCATCCGCACTCGAATTTGCGAGTTCGTTCCCTTGGATTGTTCTTTGATATGCCGAAAGATTTCCTGGCCGGGGTCCACCCCGAATACGATGTGGTCGTGATCGGAAGCGGGCTGGCAGGGATGACGTCCGCGAACATCCTCGGACGCGCTGGGCACCGCGTTCTTCTCTTGGAACAGCACTACAAGCTTGGCGGTCTGGCGACGTGGTTCAAGCGACCCGGCAGTCATACGTTTGATATCTCGCTCCACGGCTTTCCCTACGGAATGCTAAAGAGTTGCAGGAGATACTGGAACGACGAAATTGCATCCAACATCGTGCAGCTCAATCGGGTTCGGTTCGACAACCCGATGTTTTCTTTGACGACGACGTACAACCGAGAGGATTTTACCGACCTGCTGTCGGATCAATTCGGCGTCTCCCGCGAGACGGTGACCCGATTTTTCGACACCGCGCGCGGGATGAATTTTTACGACGACCAATCGCTGACCACACGCGAGCTGTTTGAACAGTTCTTCCCAGGCCGTGAGGACATCGTCCGGTTGCTCATGGAACCGATCACTTACGCCAACGGATCGACTCTCGAAGATCCTGCCATCACGTATGGCATCGTCTTTTCCAACTTCATGGCCAAAGGGGTTTTTATCTACGAAGGGGGAACCGACGACCTGGTCACCAAAATGCAAGCCGAGTTGCATCGCAATGGTGTCGACACTCGGATCCGATGCGATGTCTCCAAAATCCTGGTCGGTCGCCGAGGTGTCCAAGGGGTGATCGTCAATGGTCGCGAGATCAAGTGCCGCGCCGTGGTCAGCAACTCCAATCTCCGCTCGACGATCTTTGAACTCGTCGGCGAAGATCACTTTGATCCCAAGTTTGTGGAGGATGCTCGGGCCGTGCGACTCAACAACAGCAGCACGCAGGTCTACATGGCCCTCAAACCTGACGTCGAAATCCCCGAAGAGACGGGAGATCTGTTGTTCTGCTCGACCGCTCCCCTGTTTCGCACCGATCTGCTGCTCGATCGCCAGATCACCTCGCGAACTTTTAGTTTCTACTACCCCCGCACCCGTCCGCACGCCAAGCAACGGTACGCCATCGTCAGCAGCACCAACGCCAATTGGGGCGATTGGGCAAATCTGAGCGAGGAGGAATACCAAGCCAGCAAACAAGATCTGATCGAAACCACTCTTGATTCGTTGGAAAAATATGTCCCCAACTGCCGAGACAAGATCGAACTGATCGATGCGGCGACTCCGAAGACGTTTCACCACTACACCAAGCATCAACTCGGAGCTAGCTTTGGTACCAAATTCGAGGGATTGGCGGTCAGTCGCTCGTTGCCGCAACAAGTCTCAGGGCTTTACCACGCGGGTAGCGTCGGCATCATCATGTCGGGTTGGTTGGGTGCCATTAACTACGGCGTGATCGTTTCCAACGAAGTCGACCAATTGCTATGTCGCTCTGCCACCCTGCCAACGGCTGCTCCCGCCGTCTAGCATTCCGAACTCGATGAGAATCCAACCACGATGACCACCCGACGGCGAGCCCGCGAGATTGTCCTGCAAGTCCTGTTCGAAGAGGATCTGCATCCGATGCGTGAAGAGACGGATGCGGACGTTTTTCTCAGCCGTCGCCTGCTGGGCAATCCCGCCCTTGTCGAGTTCGCCCGCAACCTGTGGAAAGGTGTACGAGAGCATCGTTTAGAAATCGACAAGCAGATCGGCCGGAACTCGGCAAACTGGTCCATCAAGCGGATGGCGACCATTGATCGGAACGTCTTGCGAATCGCAACCTACGAAATGGCATACGGCGGCATACCCGGTCCGGTTGCGATCAACGAAGCGATCGAAATCGCACGGCGGTACGGAGGTCTCAATTCGGGCCAATTCGTCAATGGAATCCTCGATCGCATCCTGAAAGAGATCGCGACGCCGGCATCGGCGGGACAAACATAAGCTGATGTGCTATGGTGATCATTAGACTCGCCCGTGATTCACGTTTTTCGACTTAAACCAAATCCGCGATTGCCGCCATGCCAATACCTCCATCCCCCGAGGATCGACCTGACCCGTTCGATCAACAGCCAGCCGTTCGCGCTCGAGTGCCAGAACACGTCGCCCGCGGGGAAATCAGCACTGGCGTAATTGTCGTGACTGGTGGAACCGAATTCGTCCTGGATTTCGTTCGCAACCTGCCTCGGCCCAACGCGATCGTTTCACGCGTGGTATTGCCGCACATGGTTATGCCGCAATTCATCGAGGCGCTGTCGACCAATATTGAACTGTATCGTCAACGCTACGGCGACCTTCCCGGTTCCCCCCCCGTCATTTCCTTGGTCGCGGGTGGAAGCAACCCGGTCGCAGCCTCAACCATTGCACCTCCGCAAGCCGCTCCGAACCCGCCGGATCGATCCGTTGAGCACAGTGCACCCAGCGCAGCCTCTGTCGCGCCGCCGAGCGCTGCACCGGAAACGCGATTTGTGGATACGCCACCACCTCCGTCTAGCGAGATTCCCGCACCTGCCCCAGGCGCGCCTCCTCCACAACCCATCGGCGCCACGCGGCGACAGAACCCGCAAGACATCTACGATGAGCTCAAGATCAGAGACGAGATTCTGAGTGGCTCCTACGCCAATGCTGTTATGATCGGGCATGGTCCGTACGAATTCAATTTTGATTTCATCACCAACTTCTATCCCCAATCGGCGGTCAGCGCACGGGTTTACATGGGGGCCGGACACGTTTGGCGGATGTTGGATTCGCTCAAGCAGTCTTGGGAGCAACTCCGTCCTCGCTACGGCTTTCCTCCGCAACCCCCCAATCCCCCGCAAGGGTACGGTGGCTCGGGCGGATCGCCCGAGTAACGCGATTATGGACGCGAGTTTTTCTCCGCCGAAGGGATTCACTCCTGATCGACGGGAATTGATCTTGGCCAGTTCCTCCCCTCGGCGTCGACAGTTGCTCGAGCGATGGGGATATCTCTACCGTGTAATCGAGCCTGATCCCAGTGCCGAGTGTGGAACGTGTTCGCGCGAAACGCCTCCCGAGTTGGTCGCACGACTCGCCTATCAAAAAGCTGCCAACGTCATCCAAAAAATCGACAGCGGCTTTGTCGTTGCCTGCGATACCGTTGCCGAATGTATGGGATTGATTCTGGGAAAGCCCGCTCATCGCGAGCATGCCCGCGAGATGCTCATGAGACTGCGCGGTCGCGAGCACCGGGTCTACAGCGGGCTTTGCTTGTGGGACAAAACGACCTCGCATCGTTCGGTGCGCGTCGCTGTATCCACCCTGCGAATGGACGCCATCTCCGACGCCGACCTGGAATTGTATCTCGACTCCGACGAGTGGATCGGTAAAGCGGGAGCGTTCGGATTTCAGGACGGCCCACTGTGGATCGAACTTCTCGACGGTTCTCCTACCAACGTCGTCGGCTTGCCGATGGAACTCCTAAGCCAAATGCTTTCCTCCTACCCGATTGTCTAGAATCGCGAAACAGCGTATACCAACATTGCAAGAAGTCAGCGTTCGCGCAGGGACGTTTATCTTTTTCGGGGAAATAGGGATGGCACAGTTTCAAATCCTTCCGGACGAACAAGCCCTCAAGGCGTTGGGCAGGGACCTAAAATTCTATCCGGTCGCCAATGAAGACCCGAGGGTTTTGACGTCGGCCCAGATCGATCAATACAATCGACTCGGATATATCGCACCCTTGGATGTCTTTCGACGTGAGGAAATCGATACGATCCGAGCGTACTTTGACGACCTGCTGGCCCGCGTGGTCGCTCAGGGGGGCGACAGTTATTCGATCTCATCGGCCCACCTGAAATATGGGCCTGTCTACGATATCCTGACTGATTCTCGCATCGTTGCTTACGTCTCGGACTTGTTCGGCGAGAATGTGATCGCGTGGGGTTCGCATTTCTTTTGCAAAATGCCTCACGATGGGAAAACCGTGGCTTGGCACCAGGATGCGAGTTATTGGCCGCTTTCTCCATCAAAAGCCGCCACCGTGTGGCTCGCCATCGACGATGCGGACCGAGGTAATGCGTGCATGAAGTTCGTAGCTGGCTCGCATCATTTTGGACACATGACCTATCGCTCGAGCGAGAGCGATGATCACAACGTTCTCAACCAATCTGTCGACAACGCCGAACAGTATGGCAACGTAGTCTACGATGAATTGCGGGCTGGCCAGATTTCGATCCATAGCGATTTGTTGTTGCACGGCTCGGAAGCCAATGATTCCGACCGTCGCCGATGTGGACTCACGTTGCGGTATTGCACAGCGGAAGTTCGCGCAGCCATGCAATGGAACGAGAAGGGGGTTTGGGTACGAGGGAGTGATCCGACCAGCCATTGGTTCAACAATGCTCGCCCCTCGAATCGATAGCACCAATCGCACCGGACATCGCAAAACGATCATGATTGCGATCCGGTCGACGATCAGCACGAGCACCGTCCACGATGGCGGACTGAGCACCAGCATGGCGGGATCCGATCCGCGACGGACCAGACCAATCGTTAGGCCACCAGACCAATCGTTAGGCCAGGAGTGTGGACGGTTGGTCGGTGGTGGTGCCGCGCAGAACATTCAGCATGCACTGAATAGCCTTCGCTAACTCCTTGACAGGCAAGGCTGGCATCTCACGACCAGAAGCGATCGACTGCTCGAGCGTCAGAGGCATATGGGCAAATCCGATGGTGCATTCCCTATTGCGGACCGCGTGCCAGTGATGGGACAGGAACATCGCAGCGTTGCACAGATACGTTCCAGCGTGGTACGAAATGCTCGCCGGGACCCCCGCTCCGTGAAGCTCCGAGCACATTTTGCTCAGTGGACAGCGTGTCTGATACGCCACGGGAGCGTCTTTGACGATCGGTCCAAAGAGATGGCCAGGGGCATGCGTGACTCCCGCGACGTTGACAGCGATCGCTTCCAAGTGAATGGCGCACGAGCCAGGCGACTGCCCGAGATGCAACACGAAGTCAAATCCTCGCTCCAGATCCTTGCTGAGCCGTTCGTTGAGCAGATCGAAATCGACCGGATACCGGCGAGTTGTCACACCCGGCGGCAAGCCATGCTCGCGCAGGAATTCCGTCAGAGCATCCCAACTCGAATTTGAACGCCATTGGTCGTAGGGTTCAAAGGCGGTCACCAAGATCTTCAAGGGTTCTTCCTCAGCCAAAAAACCGTGTCGACAGAAAGACTTGCATCTCAACATGGTTATGATAGGTAGTTTCTCGCTGGAATTCAGCCATTTGTTGGGATAAATTAGAAATCCTGGATTCACTCGGCGGAATCCCCAGCCCTACCCCTCCCCCATTTGCCCTCCCTTAGAAGCACAGGATTTCCGGATGGTTTTTTCGACGACACTCCTCCTCGTCCACGCCCGACGCCGTTTCGTCTTCTCCGCTGCTTGCGCTTGCGCCGTTTGGATCGGGATCGCAGGTTCTGGCTCCACCGCGCAAGCCCAGGACCTGTTCCCAGACAAGGCGCTCGAGGCCGCCGTTCGAAAAGAGGTTTTTGAAAAACGCTACAACTCCGAACCCATCACCGCAGAGGATGTCAAAAATATCTCGCAGGTCGTCGGCAAAGGGAAAGGGATCAAGAGTCTCGAAGGGCTACAGCACTGCAAGAGCCTGATGAAGCTCGATCTCGAGAACAACGAGATCACCGACCTGGCCCCGATCCGCGAACTGAAACTGCTGCAATCGATCGACTTGGCTTCGAACAAAATCCAGTCGCTCGAACCCATTTCCGGTTTGACCGCTGTCCAGTATCTGCACATCGCCAACAACGGACTCGAAGACCTCAGCCCATTGACCGGGATGGTCAAAATGCAATCGCTGTACGCTTCGGGGAACAAATTCAAGAAGCTCGAGCCGATCCTGCCTCTCAAGAAGTTATGGACCCTGGATGTATCGGGGAGCCCGATCGAAGATGCGGGCGTCATCGGGGAACTCAAGGGACTGCAGACGATCAATATAAAGGGATGCGCTATCAAGTCGCTTGAGTTCACGCGGAGCCTTCGCGAAGTGCGACTCCTGATCGCTAGCGGTAACGAAAACCTGGATCTCAACCCGCTCGCTGATGCGTGTGAAGCCGACGCGCAGGGGGAACGCAGGTTTGCGCCCTATCTGCGGCTATATCTGGATGACACTCTGCTGAAAAACGAGCCGCAGGCAACCGCCGTCGGACGCTTGCAGAAGGTAGGCGTCCGAATCAATCCACCCGTGAGGTAACCATGGTAAACTGCCGCGGCAACTTGGCTTTTGTCCAGACCGAGGGATCTGTATGTATCTAGTGGCTCGTATAGCAATCTGGATCGCCTTCGTTTTTGCGATCAGCCGGTGCACAGCCGTCGGCCAGACCACTTCATCGATCGAGCCTCCGATGTTCCGGCCTCGCACCGATGCGATGGCGACCCGCGATGCGGATGCGATTCGCGAACGGCTTAAGGCATTGTCGGACAGCCTCGGCGCGATCAATCCACTCGGCGACTACGTCAAGCCAAGAGAGACCACGGCACCGCGAGATCTTGTCCCGGAAAAACCGTCTGAAAAGACCTCAGCAAGGAATCAACGGCAGGCTGTGGATGACGAAGCCCTTCGTCCACCGAGCCTGGATGCAGACGCCCAGCGACGCTTGAAGGCAAATCCGCCACGGGTAGCAGAGAACGAGCGCGGCATCATCGGTCTCTACCCTCCCCCACAAATCATCAGCAATCCGGTGGGACCGATCGCAAGCAATTGGTCCGACGACGGTTTCCGCCCGATCGATCGCGTGACTTTCACAGGCGCGATCGCGGGAAGTGGGCCGGCGACCGTCGTGCCACTCGGGATCGTCCCTTCGGGTGGCTATGTCGTTCAGTCGAACTACCAGTTGGGTGACTCGGAAGCCATGATCCCGCCGTCTCTCGGGATTCCCTCCGGCAATGTTCCTGCTTACTCTGCACCGCCTCCGAGCTTGCCCTCGATGGCTGCACCACCGATCGGGGCACCGGCAACGGTGTTACCGCCGACGAACACGTATGGGGGGACATCGGGTGGAATTCCGTTCGTAGGAGCACCCGGTAGCAATGTCCTTCCCGCTCCTCCCGCGTACGTCGTTCAAGGTCCAACCGGCACCTACCCGGCACCGGTTGCTCCCACGCCGTATGCGCCTCCAACGCCGACTTATTCGCGTTCAGGAGGCACGGTCAACAGTTTGCCATTCGTCAGCCCGCCTCCCCAAGCCCGCGACGCGCGATGGATGGTGTCTCCCGAGGTGTATCGTCGTATGGACGGCGCGAACTGCGCACCTGCTCCGGGGCTCGCTTCGGGTGCTGCCCCCACGGGTGTTGGGGGATCCCCCTTCTTTTATGCGCCGCCGACAGCGATGCCAATGCCAACTCCTCGTACGGCGAGTCGCCACTCATGGCTTCATCCGTTCCGCCATTGAGCTCGCCGGTTCCCCGCCGCGTTTACTTGGATCACGCAGCTACCTCATGGCCCAAACCTCCCGGGGTTATCGATGCTTGTTTGGAATATCAAACGAACATCGGAGTCGCAGCAGGTCGCGGTGCGTACCGAAACAGCCAGCGCGCGGACGCAGTTGTTGCAGAAGTACGGGGCGTGATCGCGGAACTGATCGGCACGCCGCATCGCGAATCCATTGCATTGACTTCCAACGGTACGATGGCGCTCAACGCAGCGATCCTTGGTTTGCTGCACGAATCGCGTCTTGAACAGGTGCACGTCGTGACTACCGCGATGGAGCACAACAGCGTGCTGCGACCTTTAACACAGCTTCAAAGGACCCGAGACTTGAATCTCTCGATCGTTCCGTGCGATCGCGATGGCGTTGTCGACGCGCATCAATTGGAATTGGCAATGCGGCCCAATACGCGCTTGGTAGTTCTCAATCACGCGTCCAACGTCACCGGAACCATTATGGATCTCGCCCAAGCGGTATCGATAGCCAAATCGCATGGAGCCACCGTACTGGTCGATGCCGCGCAGACGCTCGGATTTGTCACGATCGATGTGACCGCACTCGGTATCGATATGCTCGCGGCCCCCTTGCACAAAGGTGCGTGCGGGATGCTCGGCACGGGGTTTCTGTATGCTCATCCCTTAATCTGCGAACGGCTCCGTATTCCGTGGATCGGGGGGACAGGGCACAGCAGCGATTCCCTCAACGGCGAATATCCCTGGCGAGATGCGGTGGAGTCGGGCAACATGAATGTCCCGGCTTTGGCATCGGTGGCGGCAGGGATTCGGTGGTTGAAGGGACATCAACACGCGATCGCCTGGGACAAGTGGTTGGACGCGGTGCTCGATACCTTTCGAACTTGTACTCGAATTCGACTGATTGGTCCCAAGGAACATTCCCGTCGGCTTCCCGTCTTTAGCCTCGTTAGCGAGACGATGGATTGTCATGAGTTGGCCATGCTGGTCGACGGCGCAAGGGGATGGGAAGCGAGATCGGGTTTCCACTGCGCAGCGATGATCCATCAGGCGATCGATACAGTGAGGTACGGAGGTACGCTGCGGATCAGCCTGGGGCATACGACCACGGACTCCGAAGTGGCCGAGGTATGCGAAGGCTTGCGGTGGCTCGATAGCCTTTAAGGCTGCCCGCTCTTCAATCGCTAGGGCTTTGCACCGAAGCAGGCCAACTCAAGTCGTTGTTTTCCGGCCGACCCTCGACGTAGTACCAATTATGGATCGGCTTGAGAATCGCCAAAACCGAGGCGAGCAACTCTTGGTCGAGTGGCTCCTCTAGCCAAGTCATCCATTGGGATACTTCGGACGCAATGGCGCTGCCGACCAGGCAACTGGCGAACCCGGGATGGTTGAGCGAGAATTGAAGCGCGAGCTTCTCGATGCTCGAGCCGTGTTCGGAACAAAGCCGAGCGGCTTCGCCTGCGACACGACGCACGTCCGGCGTCGCTTTGTGCCACGGAGGCAGGGGCAAGCTGGTCAACAGTCGGGCGGAAAACGGAGCGGCATTGATCGCACCGACGCGATGCTCTGCAGCCAACGGTAGCAACCGCAACGCCATGTCGTTCTGAAGCGTGTAGTGGTTGTAGGTGATGAAACAGTCAATCAAGCCGGTCGGGATGATTCGTTCGAAGTTTCTCATCGGATAACCGCTGACGCCGACATAACGCACCTTGCCACGCTCGACTTGGCGGCGAAGGGCTGGCAGGGTCTCTTCGATGACCTGGTCCAGATCTCCGTATTCGATATCGTGGCAGAAGACGATATCGAGGTAATCGAGGCGCATCCGTTCCAATGAGACATCGATGCTTTCCCCGACCCGTTTCGCGGAGAAATCGAAATGGCGAGGGGCATAACGCCCGAGTTTGGTGCTGACCACGAATTGATCACGCGAATAACGCGGAAGGATTTGTCCCAAGAGGATCTCGCTCATCCCGCGTCCATAATAAGCTGCGGTATCGATAAAATTGATCCCTGCATCGAGCGCGGTACGGACAGCGGCGAGGGACGATTCAATATCGAACTGTCCGAACTCAGCTCCGATCGAGGAAGCGCCAAAGCCGAGGCGAGTTAATTCCAGCTCGGTTGCACCGAGCCGTCCCTTGGAAAGTGCGAGACTCATCGGTTCACCTGATGCAATGAGCCGTGGCTAGAGTTGGCTCGTTCGAGGCCGGGTGTCCACGGCATACTGTTCGAGCAACCGCTGCGTGGAAAGCTTGAATTCAGCGAAGCCGCGATCGTCCAGCAGATAGCCTTTTTTCGCTTTGACGATCGACAAAGCCAGCATTTGCTGACGTTTCCATTGTTCCAGCTTGAAAGCGCGGATATCGACATAGGGGGTATCGAGGCGTGCCGTGAATTTAGGAATGAAATGAAAGCCATCTTTGGCGCGAACCAAAGTGTAATGCATCGCCCCGTAGAGTGTTGCCACTCCAAGGACGAGTCCCAGAAGAAAGCTTTCCACTCGATTCATCGCGGGTTGAGTCTCATTCATGCGCAGGAGTTCCTTTTCGGACCGCTTGTAGAAGATTCAGTCGAGGGGCGTCAAGCGAGTTTGCAGTAGATTGCGTGGTGAGCCCCCCGGTTGGAAGGGTATCGAATGTCGTGTTGTTTTCCACCGGCCCGAACCGGAATGCGCTAGCAGGCGCGAGCATCCGGGTCGAGGTGTCAGCAACATGGCCATATTTATTACGGTTCCAACCGGGCAGCCGCTTCGAAGATCGGCAGATGTCGGTACGTGACTTCCAGAGACAACAGATTCAGCGTTGTGACATACAGCCGCCCCGCAAAAGGGCCCCATGTGTCGGGAATCTCCCCCACCGGGTTCCAGGAACCCGCATAGGGACCATCATGCTCCTGCGTGTCAATTAGAATGGGATACAAGGATCCATACCAACGCCGCCATCGCTCGCCTCCCATATGAAACATGACTTGGCTGGCGTAGTACCAGTAATACGTGTCCCGCTTCGGGGCATCCACCGTACCGAGGCTTGGCGGACGCTCGAGAAGCCAGTCGGCTCCACGCTGCATGTCCACGGTCGATCTCTGCCAACCGAGATACAGCCGCATTAGCAACCCGACACTGGTCATCACCGGGGTTGGGTTGCGCCCATGCATCGCCTCGGGTGTGTTGGCTTGCCAATTGTATCGGTACAGGTAGGGCTCTTGCGCACTGGCCTCGGATGCATTGAGCCATTTCTTGATGCCACCGTATACCCGAGCGGGTACACTCAAGCCCGCCAGTTCCGCGCTCTTGAGCGCCATCATCGCCCATCCGGTAACACTCGTGTCGCTCCCTGCACGCGGCGAATATCGCCAGCCTCCAGCGAACGGATCTTGGCTGATGACCAGGAAATCGATGGAACGCTGCGCCCCTTTGCGAATCGATTCATCCTGAGTCATCCCATAGGCTTCGCACAAGGCCAATGCGGCGATCGCATGACTATACAACCAGGCATTGCGGTCGGACGCTTCGTCCATCGGTCGATACAAATCACCGTCGGTCTTTTGGTTCGCAAGAAGCCAATCGATCGCGCCGCGGCAGGTTTGTTGGTACTTGAATTGCTCATGGCTGTATCCCGCTCCTTGGAATGAAAGCAGGGCCAATGCGGTCGCGGCGGTGTCGCTTCGAAGCAGGGGCTGAGCTCCGAAATCCTCCAACCGCCATGAGCCATCCTCGCGCTGGTGCTTGGCGAGAAACTCCAATCCGGCTTCGATAGCCTCCTCGGTCTTGGGTCCGAGCGGCCCCATCGCCTGCAGATCCTGATTCATCGCCTCTTCATTCCGCCGCATTCGCTGCTTGAAGGCCGGTGCGGGAACAGCAACTTGGGTCCGCGACTTGCTTTCTCCCGATGATCCCGACCTCCGAAATCGGCTGATTCCCAGCGGGCTGACTCCGATGTCCGTTGAGGGCAGAACTCCCAGGGGCAGGGCAGCGGGAGTCGGAGAAGCAAGCGAGCGTGTGTTCCCGGCAATCGAAGGCTCGATCGCGATCCCTCCCACTGCCGGTTCCGAAAGAGGGTTCGCTCCGGTCTTCGAGGGCAGGTCGCTCGCCGCCCGCGTATTGCCTGTTCGATCGAGCATGGCCGTATCCGCCGCGGCTCCTGGCGCGTTGCTGGCACTCGAATCCAGAACTCCGCTGGATTGGCCTGATGCTGCAATGCCGCCGACCGGCGGAATCTCAATCGACCTCCCCTGCCGTTCCAACTTCGGAACCGACCGATTGACCGACGGAGCGAAGGCCTCCGGTTGCGCGAGACGATCCGCGCTGGGAGCTTCCCGTTCGCTGCGTGCGGCCATCGATGGAGCATCGAGCGGTTGTGTTGAACTTCGGCGCATCGACTTGTTAATTTCTGTTTCCGGTAGCCAAGTGCCCGATGGCATCGCGAGGACGGGAGCGGGAGTCGCAGCGCCGCTCCGAGCGACATCGAGTTGTTCGGCTCGTTCCCGGATCGAGGCCATCGGAGTCACGTCCGAAGTTCGGGTCGGCTCCGCCGGAATTTCGATCGGGCGGTTCTCGCCCGGCGATTTCGGATCCCGCACAGGCCGTTCGATCGGTTTGGATTCCGTCGATATCTGGGGAGCATCGATTTCGCTCGCCGCCCGCTCGATCTCTGGAGAGTTCGGTACATTCGCTTGCAAGGGTTCCCGGATGGCATTCAATGGCGAATCCACCGACTCGGAGGGGCGAATATCCGCTTGGTTCGGCCGGGTCAATTCCGAAGGGACCGGTTGCAAATACTCTGGACGTGATCGATCCTCGGTCTGGGACCACTGCGTGAACTGGTTTCCTCGCGATGAATCGCGCAGTCGGCGAGCGATTTCCTGGGTCGCATCCGGCCACATCCCCGAGAACAGCACGACATTCACGGCCAAGAGCATCAGCAGCAGGTGCGCAATGACGCTTACGAGAAATCCGATTTGAATCGAACGCTCGACCTGCTCCGATACAAAACTTCGCAACAGCATCGAGATGACGATGAGTCCTGTTGGTGCTCCGAGCGCGTACGTCCAAGCGTTGTACAGCCACCTCGGATCGTCGAAACGCAACAGTTTCATGACCAGACCGACCACCATCACTCCGAGTATGGCGAGAGCCAAGTCCAGCGGCAGCAATCCCCAATCCGCGTTAGGTACCGGTCTCACGGAACGTTTTGGAGGAGTGGGTACGGAGGGCACGGGTAGCTCTTTCGGGATTCCTCAACCGCGATCGGTGCGTTAGGGCTGGGGGGGGTTCACGGTCTCAGGGGCTTCCGCCACGATCCGGTACGAGGGAACACGCAGGCGATGCATCAGGTCGAGAAGGGCAACCACGAACTGAAAGGGAACCCGTCGATCCCCTCGGATAATGACGGTTTGGCGTTGCGGATTGTCGACGACCGCTTGCTGGACCACCCGTTCGACTTCTGCAAGGGGCACGCGTCGCCCGCGCACGGCATAACTGCCATCCTCCCCGACAGCCACGACCAATTCGTCCGGTTCGAGGGTCATGGGAAGCGCATTGGAGGCCGACGGCAACTGGATCGGAAGCTGTTCGTCGTCCTGAGCAAACTGAGTCGCGACCAAGAAGAAGATCAGCAGCAGAAAGACCACATCGATCAATGGAGTGAGCGTCAGCGACTCCAGAGCCTTCCCCTTTTTGATCTGGATCGCCATGAAACGAGCATCCCCCGGAGTTGTCCTCCAACCTTGCCGACAGGGGAAATTTTACTGGCGTCCTGTGGAGCTAGCAATGCAGAGGAAAACGGGTTTGCCGATTTGACGCGATGGAATGATTCAATTTCCTGCAACGGTTAAGCCGATTAACCCTGTGCAGCGTACCGGCGCACCAGCATCGGCGAAGCGAAACAAAACGAAACAATCTCCGGGGGGAAGATCATGTTCCGAAAGGCCATTTTGGTCGCAGCCTTTGCAGTTGTGGCTGGACTTTCTTGTGCGTCCGACTCACACGCCCAGCAGGCCAATGCCTATGGACGCACTTGGGGAGGCGGGGCGAGCAATCGCGATTACGCACGATTCCAGCACTATCCCTACGTGTACTACCCGCAGAACTTCTACGGGAACGAGTACTACCGCAGCAGCGATAGCATGTATTATCGATATGCACCCGAGATGCAGATCCCAGTTTACAACCGTCAGTGGTATAATTACTACCCGACCAGCCGTCCTTACCACTGGGGTCACCACTTCATCCTAGACGTGTTCTAGGATCGGTTATCCAACCGCAACGATTTTTTTTCCCGCACACCGCATGATGCGAAATGCACTATGCGGTGTTTTTGTTTCTACCGACATGGCCGACGAAGAGATCCAACGCGGTTCCATCAAGCGACAGATCGCACGGTTGATCGGCAATGCCTCCATTCCGATTTATGTTCTGGGTGACGACAACCGCATCGTATTTGCCAACGATGCTCTGGCGAGGCTTGTGGGGACCGAGTCGGATGCCTTGATCGGCTTGGATTGCTCGAAGAATATTCCTGTCGACAACGCCCCCCGATCGCAACTCGCAGCGTCCCTCTCTTTGCCGCCGAATGTGGATCGATCTGTGGCGCAATTGCACCCAGTAACCCTACCCGGAGAGCCGACCGATCGGATTTGCATCGCGTTTCCTCTCGAGGAACTGCCTCAGCCGATGATGTTCTGCGCGATCAAAGAGAATCGAGGAGAATGGGAAGCTCTCCTAGGCAGCCGTCATCGGAGTCGGCTGCAGCAATCGCTGATACGCACGATGTCGGTCGCTACGACGAATACCGATCCCTGGTTTCTTAGCGGAACGAGCTCCGCGATTGCTAGGACGCGCAAACAATTGCAAATCGCATCCAATCATCGATTCGGCGTGCATGTCGTTGGGTCCGCTGCCGGCTCGTCTCTCGCCGTTGCGAAATTGATCGCACAACGGTTTCGAAACGCATCATCCGCCAAAGCTACTGGCCACGCCATCGTAGTCGAATGCCAATTAATGGATCGAGAATTGCTGCGAGGAACCGTGGAGATGATCGATGAGCAGTCTCGGATCCTCGGCAAGGCCGATGGTCTGATGAGTATCATCTATCATCAGATCGATCGCTTGCCGGAGGGGTTGATTGACCAACTCTGCGATGCGAAGCCCGTTCCGAGCGCGCTATTGCTCGCGACGTCGGCTTCCAACGACTTGATTTCGCTCCACCCCATGCACTCTTCTTGGGGTGGGTTCGCGGCGATGCTCGAGTCCCATATGGTTCACGTACCCGCGTTGGCGGAGAGGCTCGTCGACATTGAGCCGTTGGTGGTAGCGTGGTTGGAGCAGGCGGCCAACACGCGCGAAGCTCCGCAAAAATATCGCTGGACCCGGGACTTCATCGATGGCATGTTGGCCTATTCCTGGCCTGGTGATCTGGACGAGTTCGACGCAACCATGCGGGAAGCGACGATCCGATGCAAGGATTTTCAATTGACCGGCAAGGATCTCTCCGCTTCGATTCGCACCTACCCCTCGCATGTTCAAAGGCCGGAACCGTTGGCCAAGATCGACCTGGACGCATTTCTGGAACAGATGGAACGCGATTTGATCCAACAATCCCTAACGCACTTTCGCGGAAACAGAACCGCAGCCGCCAACCATCTTGGAATCTCCCGAACCCGATTCCTCAGGCGACTCCAACAACTCGGCATCGAGCCCTCCGGAGCATCTCACGGCGCGGATAGCGAAGAACTCGTGTTCGAAGAATGGACCGACGATTCCTCGGGCCAGGCGACCGAACCTGAGAAGTGATCCAGCGTACTCCTCCACGAGTCGATGAGTTCATCGGCTCGTGGGGAATTCTTTCGCGATTTGATCATGAGTTGGCTTGTTAGAGCATCGTCGCCAATCGGGCGCAAAGATCGGCCGTGCGGCAGCTGTAGCCCCATTCGTTGTCATACCATGAGACAACCTTGACGAGCTTGCCTTTGTCGCCGAGGACTTGGGTAAAGTCTGCGGCAAAGATGCTCGAGTGGGGATCGTCGATGATATCGCTCGATACGATCGGATCCTCGGTGTAGCAAAGGATCCCCTTGAGTGGTCCGTCCGCTGCCTTCTTCATGGCGGCATTGATGTCTGCCACCGTCGCTTCCTTTTGAAGGTTGGCGGTCAAATCGACTACGGAACCCGTGGCGACCGGGACTCGCATTGCGATGCCGGTGAGCTTTCCCTTGAGTTCCGGAATCACCAGTCCAACTGCAGACGCTGCGCCGGTGGTGGTTGGGATGATGTTGAGCGCGGCAGCCCTGGCTCGATAAGGATCCGAGTGGGGGAGGTCCTGCACGCGTTGGTCGTTGGTGTAGGCGTGCACGGTCGTCATTAAACCGGTTTCGATGCCGAAGGATTCGTGCAACACCTTAGCGACAGGTGCCAGGCAATTGGTCGTGCACGATGCATTCGAGATACACTTCAGATCGCGAGTCAGCTTGTGATCGTTAACCCCGAGGACGCAGGTCAAATCGGCGCCGTCCTTGGCAGGAGCGCTCAGTACCACCTTTCTGCAGCCTGCGGTCAGGTGCGTGTCGTAGCCCGGTTTTCCATCCTTGGCTCGCCCGGTGAAGAACCCCGTGCTCTCGATCACAATGTCGATCTTGTGCTCTGCCCACGGCAGCTTGGCCGGGTCTTTTTCCGCGAGGGCCAAAATCTTTTTGCCGTTCACGATTAGATGGTTGTCATCGTAACCGACGTGGCCGTCGTAACGGCCATGCACGCTGTCGTATTTCAAGAGTGTCGCGAGCATCTGATTGTCGGTCAGATCATTCACGGCCACGACTTCAAACTCGGAGGAACGGGACATCAAGTTCCGAAACGTCAAGCGACCGATACGTCCAAAACCATTGATCGCGATGCGAATAGCCACAGGTCAGTGTCTCCGACAGGAAAGGATAAGCGAGAAAAATCAGTAACACGTTTCAGGTCGCGGTGCCACCTGACTCGGCTTCAAAATATACCGACGTCGGAAATCCTCATCAATGACAGCCGCCCACTGGGGAATTGCCGAGCAGAGGTGCACCCTCGCGATCTGCTGCTTAAGGCGACGCGATAGGCGTTAGACGCGATTAACGCCGGTCAACGATCCTTCGTGACTTGCCCTCGCTCTTGGGAAGCGAACCTGCCGGGACATCGACAACTCGAACACGGAGTTGGAGCCGAGCGAGCAGTCGCTCCTCGATCCGCGCGGGGTTGTGATGCGGGTCCTCCAACTCGAGGACCAACTCGTCGAGGGCTCCCGTGCGAGAAAGGGTTAGCCGGTATTCGCCGATTTCTGGAAACTCGCGAACCAAGGCATCGATGCTCGAGGGGAAGATATTCACGCCGCGCACAACGAACATATCGTCGGCCCGACCAACCACCCCTCCTTCGAGCCGTACAAAGCCCGACGCGTCCGCGACGCTCGAACGCGAGTCCGACGGAAACACAGGTCGCACCAGATCGCCGGTCCGATACCGGATGACCGGCGCGCCGGTCCGTCCCAGGCTGGTGAGCACCAACTCGTACAATTCCCCCTCGCCGATTCCAGCGGGATTGCGGGTCGGATTGCTTGTCGCGATCGAACTTCCTGACTCGAACGGCGAGAGAAGGAACTCGGCAATGAATTCGGTTTCGATGATATGCAGAGCCCGTCCGTCCGGACTGCCGAATCCCCACGGCCCGATCTCCGTCGCGCCGGCGTGATCCATGACCTGAGCGCCGTAAAGCGATTCGATCGCCGCGCGAACGCTCGGCACACTCCCTCCTGGTTCGCCGGCAACAAAGACCGTACGCAGGTTCGAATCACGAAGCGATTGGCTGCATCGTTCGGCTTCCTGTCCAAGGTGGATGGCGTACGTTGGGGTGCTGAACAAAACGGTCGGTTGAGCCGATCGAATCAATTCGATCCGTGCGGTGGTCGACATCCCGCCCGACGGGATAACCATGCATCGTCGCCGCAAACAGGCATCATGCGCACTCCAGAAACCGATAAACGGACCGAAAGAAAAAGCCATGAGGACCCGATCCGTCTCCTCGATGTGACAAGCGTCGAGGACATATTGCCAGGTTGCTAGCCACCAATTCCAGTCGTCATCGGTATCGAGCACCACCATAGGACGGCCCCGAGTACCGCTCGTGCGATGGTACCTTCGATAGCGATCCATGGCGTATGAGTGGTGCAATGCAACACCGTCCGGTCCTTCATTGATCCACTCGGCTTTGGTCGAAAACGGGAATTGCGACAACTCCGCGAGCGACTCAATACGGCGAGGGGATTGCTCGAATTTTTGGCGATAGTACGCATTTTCGCGATACACCACCTCGAGGAGTTGATTGAACCGCTGCACCTGGTACTGCTCGAGTTGGTCGCGCGACCATCGCTGGCATCGGTCGCGAGATTCTCGATCGAGCATCATGGTTGCGTGCATACGTTACTGTCGTCGAATACGCTTGGAAAACTCGGGGCTGTCTGCATAGAGCTTTGCGAGATCATTGATCTTGGCATAGGCACGAGCATATTCGAAAGGGCCTTCGATTTCGAGTAGGCCAAGGTCGTAAGCCATCCGATCGGAATGTCCTGGAAACAAAACTCGCAATTGATAGGGTATCCTGCCTGGCCGGATCTCGTTGATATGCTTCACGAGATTGGTCGTGCAGTTGTTGGTGAGCGTATCGTAATACTCGGGTTCGCGATGCAGTTTATTCGTCCGATTGAGCATGCTGACGAGCAACTTCTGGGCCTGCTCCGGCGTCGCCCGGCCTTTGTACAGAAAAACTTCGACATCCCGGATCGCGGTCCGCAACAAGATCATGTCTCGCTCGTCCCCGATCACATACATCAGCGGATATCGGCGCCCAGCTCCGGCGACTGCCGTATAGGTTTCGTCGGCGCCCAAGCGGGCTTCCACCGAGATAACAAAATGCCGCCCATCCGACAAACCAAAGCTGAACATCGTGTGGGCCAGCAGTTCCGTTTCCTTAAAGGGAACGATGATGAAGTCGACCGATTTCACATCCTCGCGACGAAAGCTGAGGTCGTAGTAACGCACATCGTAATCATCCTCGCTTCGGTAACGGCAATCTCGCACGTAACGGATCGTGATCCGATCGTCTTCCATGTCGACAAATGGCATCACCGCAAGATCGGAGCGAAAGATCTTCGAGTCGGTCTCGGGTGCTTTCTTGCGAGTCAGGATGGAACGTATCGGCTTTCGTTCGATCAGCGGCGACGTACAGCCCATTACCAGGCACCCGACCATGGCCAGGGCCAACAACTGGCTACCGGCACGGTGCCTTCGGCCGCAACGGTTGGAGTTCATGCTGGTGCGCGAGCCTCGCCACAAGATCCCGACGATTGAGGAAGCGGATCCATCCTGCGAACACGCCTCTCACGCAGCATATTCCCATAAATGACATTCCCGGCACAATCCGAGATTCCTCCGCCTCCGCAAATCGCGAGGTTATCCACCGAGTTGTTTTGCAAGTATTTGTGTCGCTGCGGCCCAATCCGATGCGACGCGGACGGGGGAATGCCACCATTCCAGGAGAAGACTGGCAAGTTCCGTCGGTGTTTCCCTCTCCGTCGAATGCGAAGGCAACCATTGCTCGATGGCGGCTGAGACGGTGGTGACGTCGCAGCGGGTCAATTCGATTTCCTGCCCAGCGGCCAACGTCGGAACGAGCGTCGCCAACGCAATCAGATGCGTCGTTGATTCCGACGCAACAGGTTCGAAGAATCCCTCGGTGTGGGGATTCAGTTGGGAAATCAACCAACCCAGGCGGATCACCTCGGGCAACTCCGGTCTCGCATTGGTTAACACCGCTTCGATGCGAACCATATCACGGTCGGGATGCGATTTCCCGAACCCGCCAAGGACCGGTTGCATCCCGATAACGATGCACGCATCGATCATGGAGTTTCGTTTGGCGGTGCGATTCCACTGCGTCATCAGCCCTCGCCCATACCCCAGCCATTGCTCTTGCAACGGACGGAATCGAAACGCGCTCTGCTCGACATATTTGGGAAAAAGCCCTCGGAACGCCGCTTCGACGTCGGTGATCAAGCCAGCGAGGAGGGACGCTTGGGTCGCATCCAGATCGGATCGTCCGTGCACACCCAAGACCGCCGACGCCAGTTCGCGATTGGAATCAATCGTCGATCCGGTGGAGATCAAGGTGCTCCAGAAAGGTTGCTGGTCCCCCGGAAAATGGTCCGCAACCCATCGCCCTAACCGATCCGCATAGGGCTGCATGGTGGCGAGGACCTCGGGATCGGTGACGCGATCAGGCGTTTGCCAAGAAGCCTCTGCAACGTGCAAAGCGCTGGTCGACAAATTCGGTTTCCAAGTCACTTGCATGGGGATCGGCATCAATCCTTGGGCTTGTCCATCTGTTCCGTGATCCAGGACTCCAATTCCTGCCAATCGACTGGGGGCAATCGGCACAGGTCGGGCCGAAGGGAGACCGCGTCATGGATATAGACGTGATGAATTTCCTTTTGCTCGCGATCGGTGTTCCAATGGACCAGAATGCGAACGCAGGACATCAAACCGCCGGGCACTTCGATTTCGTAACCGCACAAGAGCGGCACATCGAGCCACCCCATCTGGCGAGCTGCCAAGGCGGGGAACTCGGCATTGATGTCACGGGTGACTGTAAAAATTGCGCTTGCGACGTCCTTGGGATCGATCTGGTTGCGGCGGACGATCAGCGCGAGGAGTTGCCGAGTTGCCTTGAGGATTGCCTCGCGAGAATTGGCTTCGACGGTTGTGGCTCCGCGGACGCCCCGGCACAGCTTCCCTTCCGCCATGGTCAATGGTCCTTTTCAAATCGTCGGGATTGTCGAGAATAATCGGTTTTCACCCGGGTCGAGTATACTGGAAACCATGCAGACCGACGACGCCAATACCGCTTCGCCCCAAAGTGTGGATTCGGGGCTCCCACCGGATTGGGATCCTCGCCAATTCGCGTTTCTGGTCGTCGACAACGATCCCGCCCATGCCCGCGCCATGACCGAGAGTTTGGAACGGGTGGGCTACCGGTGCGATGTTGCAACGGCTGGCCCCGACGGGAAGCGGATGCTCGAACAGAACACCTACGACGTGATCATCACCGACCTGGTCATGAACGACGTGGATGGCATGCAAATCTTGGCTACGGCGAAACAGTTGCTTCCCGAAGCCCAGGTGATCATGGTCACCGGCCATGCGACCGTCACCAAGGCGGTGGAAGCGATGCAGTTGGGGGCCTTTAACTTTCTTGAAAAACCGATCACACCTGCCCGCCTCCGCGCGATCGCGGCCAAGGCGGTGGAGGCGGTCCAACTCAAACAGACGAACCTCGAACTCCGCCGACGCCTCGACGAAAAGTTCGGATTCGAAGGGATCGTCTTTGCCAGCGCGGGAATGCAGCAAGTGATCGATCGCCTCAAGCGAATTGCGCCGACCGACGCCACGGTTCTGATCACCGGAGAAAGCGGAACCGGCAAAGAGATGATCGCCCGAGCCATCCACCAAAACAGCCCTCGGAAAAACAAACGCATGGTCGCCCTCAACGTTCGCGCTGTTTCCGAAAACTTGGTGGAAAGCGAACTATTCGGACACGTCCGAGGTTCCTTCACCGATGCCGTCACCGATCGCGAAGGAGCATTTCAATACGCTGACGGTGGCACGCTGTTCCTCGATGAAGTCGGCGATATGCCGATGAGCACCCAGATCAAGTTATTGCGGGTCCTGGAAGAGCATCAGATCACGCGCGTCGGCGACAACAAACCGATCAAGGTGAACGTGCGTTTGGTATCGGCCACGAATCGCCCGCTCGAAGAAATGGTCGCCGATGGTTTGTTTCGAAACGACCTCTACTTCCGATTGAAAGTCGTGACGGTCCAACTGCCACCTTTGCGAGATCGCCGTGACGATATCGTCCCGCTGATGGACCATTTCCGAAAGCAGTTCATCCGCCGCCACAACCGAGGGCCCTGCAACTTCACTCCGGCCGTGACCCGCAAGTTCTACGCCTATGCGTGGCCTGGAAACATTCGGCAACTCAGAAATTTTGTCGAGACCATGGTCGTCCTCGATACCGATGGCAAACTCGATATCGACGACCTGCCTCCCGAATTGATCGACGAACCCACGCTCGGCGGCGGCGGAACCTCGGAGAATCTCCCCGAGTCCGTCGCATCGCACGACGCACCGACTGTGCACGGGCCGAGTGAACTGATTGGAAAAACCATGGACGACATCGAGCGTTGGGCCATTGAGGAAACTCTCAGAATGACCGCCGGGAATCGCGAGGAGGCGGCAAAGATCCTCGATATCGGGGCTCGTACTCTCTACCGAAAACTAGACAAGTATCGGCAATAGCCGAATTGAGCGATCGCCATGGAAGCCGATGATGAACTCTGTTTGTGCTTCCACATCTCGTGCCGCAAGGTCCTCAACTACATTCGCATCCATCGCATTCAAGTCGCGAGCCAGTTGCACGACTGCGGAGGCGCTGGCACCGGATGCGGTTGGTGCCGAAAGCAACTCGAACGGTTGACCACGCTGTGCGGCGAGTCCCCTCCAACGGCTGAAAATGTGGACGCTTGGCTCCGGGAGCACACCCCCAACAAAGACCAGTATGCCAAGGGCCGAGCGGTCTACCGAGAGAGCATCGGCGACCCGCCTCGATCGTAAATCTTCCGCAACAACCTCTACGCCGATTCGCTCGCGGCCGGATCCGTATCCTGCCCAGGTGGCTCCGGTTTCTGAAAATAGGGGCACCGCGACACAGGCTGCCGAGGATACTTGGGCCATGTGTTCGGAGCTTGATCCGACTGGCATAGCATAAACACCGACCCCTTGCCGGAAACAATCGTACGATGCGCCGCGCACTCGAGGCAGATCGAAGATCGGAGCAGCGGGTGGTTTCGGGCGAGCGAGTCCGCTTGGGCATCGCGCTGCTGAATCCTCGGCTCTCCTGGTTCGGATGGCGTACTCATGTTTTCGCGTCGTGGCGGATCCGCCATATTCACAAGGATTACCCGCGCCGGAGGAGGTTTCCTGTGGAAACGCCCAACCGCGGTTGGCGATACTATACCGCGATGCGTAAGTTTGTGGTTGCACCTCTTTTTGGTTCGGATTTCCGCCCTATCCCGGCGTCGTAAGTGCGATGGCTTGCGAACCAAGAGAATGGTAAACTCCTCTTCATCACCGTTGACCAAGAATTTCCATCCCCCGAGCTGGTTTATTGCAAATGGGAAAAAACACAACTCTCGCGGATGCCGAGCCAGCCCTTCAGTACGATGCGTTGATCGGTGATCCCCGGGTAGCCCAAGCCCGCGCCTTGCTCGGTGCCGCACTCGAAGAGCAGCGGGCAAAAATCGATAGCATTCGGCCGCCCGTGCCTGAGTTGATCGAATCCTACCGAGCCAAATTGTCGCGATTGACCAACGCTCGTGGTGGAGCGACCTATTTTCCCTACCTCAGTAGCGGCTTGGGGAACGGCCCGTTCGTGCAACTGGGGGACGGAAGCGTCAAGCTGGATTTCATCGTCGGCATCGGTGTCCACGGGATGGGGCACTCCGACTCTCGCATGCTGCAAGCGACGATCGACGCGTCCTTGGAGGACACCGTCATGCAAGGGAACTTGCAGCATGACGAGTCATCGCTGCTGATGTGCGAGAAGTTGATTGAACTCGCTCGCCGCCAGGGCGCGAAGCTCGACCACTGTTTGCTCAGCACCAGCGGAGCGATGGCCAACGAGAATTCGCTGAAGATCGCGTTTCATTATCGAGCCCCCGCATCGCGCGTTATTTGCATCGACAATTGCTTCGCCGGGCGGACCCTTGCCTTGGCAGCGCTCACGGATCGCCCGGCCTATCGAAGCGGCTTGCCAGCGACGCTCGATGTCGATTACATCACCATGTTCCATCCTCGCGATCCCGAAGGCACTACACGGAGCGCCCTGGAGGGCCTGCATCGCCTGCTCGATCGCTACCCAGGCCAGCACGCATGCCTATGGCTCGAGTTGGTGGCGGGTGAAGGGGGGTACTATCCCGGCACAGCAGAATACTTCCAAGGATTGTGCCGCGCGTGTCGCGAGCGAGGCGTGCTGATCATCTTCGATGAGGTTCAGACCTTTTCGCGGCTGAGTCGCCCCTTCGCGTTCCAGCATTTCGGGCTTGATGAATTCGCCGATATCGTGACTCTCGGCAAGATCACGCAGGTATGCGCCACGCTGTACGGGACGGCACTCAAACCCAAGGGACCCATCCTGTCGCAAACCTTCACCGCCTCGACCGCTTCGATTCGATGCGGGTTGGCCGTGCTCGATCACCTTGACGCTCAAGGCTGTTTCGGCGATCACGGATGGAACATGCGCCGCCACCGCTATTTCAGAAGTCGGCTCGAGGCGATCGCGGCCAAGCACCCTGGTCGGCTCAGCGGGCCGCACGGAGAAGGGATGATGATCGCATTCACCCCTGGCGATGGCTCGGAAGAAACGGCCAAGAAGGTGTTGGGGCGATTGTACGACGAAGGACTGATGGGTTTTGTCGCCGGCAGCAATCCGACTCGATTGCGATTCCTGCCTCCTCCGGGAGTTACCGAGGAATCGCATATCGACCTGGCTTGCGATTGCATCGAACGCGTAATAGGAACGTTGTAAAGTGATGAGTAGTCCGGGACCGCAGCCCAACCAAGTGATCGTCGACGACTGTGTAGTCGATCTTAAGAACAGATATGTCGCCCTGGCTCTGGCGATTTTGTTTCCCGCAGCCGGCCACTTTTACCAAGGTCGCAAGAACAAGGCGTATTTGTTCGCAGCATGCATCCTGGGTCTGTTCCTCATGGGAATGGTCATCGGTCGAGGACGCGTGGTTTATGCATCGTTCTCTCCCGACGATTTTCGGATCCAGTATCCGGCCCAAGCGATGGTCGGATTGCCAGCGGCCCCATCGCTCGTCCAGGCATGGATCGGAAACCGGGACCCGGAACGCAAGTTCCTCAACGGATTCATGGCAGCACCACCCATTTCTCCCAACGCCCAGAACAATCGCGAAGCTCTTTCGAGATGGCATCTTGAGTCCTCCGCCGGGATGGAACTGGGAACCCTGTACACGGCTGTCGCAGGATTGCTGAATCTCTTGGTCATTCTCGATGCGTTTGGCGGTCCCATGCCGATGCCCCAGTCCAATCAACGGCGCAAACAGCCATCCTCTTCCTAACTTGGCCTCCATGCAAATCCTGACTCTTCTCCGCGAGCGCTTTGCTGCGGCCCTGAATGATCTGATCGACAACCCGCAACTGGTGGCTTCTTCCCTGGAACGGATCGTTCCTTCCCGTGAACCGCAGCTCGCGGATTACCAGGCCAACATCGCGATGCCACTCGCGAAACCGCTCGGCAAACCTCCGTTGGAAATCGCCAAGCTGGTCGTTGATCGACTGAAGCTCGACGATTTGTGCGAATCGGTCGCGATCGCCGGCGCGGGATACATCAACCTTCGGCTGAGCCCATCTTGGATGGCGCAGCAATTGGATCGCGCGACCAGCGATGCACGATTGGGAGTCGGACAGACGGACGATCCCAAAACATACGTGATCGATTACTCCTCCCCCAACGTCGCCAAGCCAATGCACGTGGGGCATATTCGATCGACCGTAATCGGCGATACCATTGCTAATACGCTGCGGTTCCTCGGCCATCGGGTCATCACCGACAATCACCTCGGGGATTGGGGAACCCAATTCGGGATGATTATCTACGGATACAAACATTTTCGGGACCATGACGCATACCAGCGCCAGCCTGTGGCGGAATTGAGTCGCCTATATCGTCATGTGCAAGCGATCATCGCCTATCAGGATGCCGTCGCTGCGATTCCGAAGCTGCACTCCAATATTCAGCAAGCCTCGCATCGTGTCGATCTAGCTCGGACCAAGCACGAGGAATCGCCGCATGACAAGAAGGCCGCCAAGGAATTCCAAGCGGCCCAGAACAAACTCAAGGAAGCCCAGGAGGAACTCGAGTCCAAAGAGGAACTGATCGCGCAAACCCGATCGCACGGAAGACTCCTGACCGATGCCGAGGCGCACCCCGACCTCAACAGTTCCGCCCTGGCGGAAACCGCCGCGCTTCATCGAGGTGACCGAGAGAATCTGAACCTGTGGCATGAGTTCCTGCCCCGCTGCCTCGATGAGATCCACGCGGTCTACGATCGGCTCGGGATCCGGTTCGATCACGAGTACGGCGAGAGCTTCTACCACGACATGCTCGGTTCGGTGATCGAGGAACTATTCACCAAGTCGCTGGCGGTGCAGAGCAACGGGGCGATCTGCGTTTTTGTCGATGGGTTCGATTCCCCCATGATCGTCCAGAAACAGGACGGAGCCTACCTCTACGCCACCACCGACATTGCAACAGCCATGTTTCGGGAACGGGAATTCGAACCGGACGTCTGCTTGTACGTGGTCGACCACCGCCAGAGCGAGCACTTTGCCAAATTGTTCTCCGTTCTGGAAAAAATGGGCTATCAACACACGCAATTCAAGCACGTCAGCTTCGGAACCGTCCTCGGCAAGGATGGGAAACCGTTCAAAACCCGATCGGGAAGCACCGTGGGCTTGGAGCCGTTGCTTGACGAAGCGGTGGAGCGAGCTTGGGGAGTCGCATGCGATCCCAACCGGCTACAAGGAGCAGGGCTTGAAATGGACGAAGCCGAAAAGCGACTCGTCGCAGAGATCGTCGGCATCGGTGCCATCAAATATGCAGACCTGTCCCACAATCGAGAAAGCAACTACATTTTTGACATGGACAAGATGGTGCAACTCGAGGGGAACACCGCAGCCTACATTCAATACTCCTACGCGCGCACTCGCAGCATCCTTCGCAAAGCAGACGCTCAGGGGTGGACGGACGACAAATGGCGAGGGGCGGAACTCGACCTGCGGGCTCCTATCGAGGTCGCGCTCGGCCTGCAGTTGCTCCGATTTGAGGAGATGCTCCAGCAATCCATGCAGGATTACCTGCCTAACTTTATCACCGAGTACCTGTTCGAGACCGCTCGCACGTTCAGCAGTTTCTTCGACCAATGCCCGGTCCTCAAGGCGGAGACCGAGTCGATGGGTTTATCGCGATTGAAGTTGACCCACTTGGTCGGTCAAACATTGCGAGTGGGCCTTGATCTGCTTGGTATCAAGGTCGTGGAACGCATGTGACCGCTCGGTATCGAGCGATCAGCCGTCGGGGTTGTCCAACCGTTCCTGCAGCCGCGATCGCAATTGCGGTGAAAATCGCTCCAGCCATGTTGCATCGATCAAGCCAATCGACATCATGTCAAGCAAATGAACTTGATCTTTTCTTTGAAACGATGTCAGTTTCATTTTGACCAGTCGCTCGAAAGGCAACGTCCGAGCGTCTTCGATCCTCGCGAACTGGACATGGCCGACAAAAGTCAATTTTCCTTTCCATGAGCCTGAGGCGCTAGCCGATCTTTTTCACGCCGCACGAACTCGGCTAGCGCCTCAGGCCCATTTTTGTCGGCGGTGTCGAACTGATCGATCTCGGAAACGGTTTCTGTGTATTCCTCGCGAACGAAGGATCCCGAGGTTCCCTGGCTTTGTGCTCGATCCGAATTCCAATTACCATAAGGAGGCCTCAAACCTGGGGTTCCTTGTTGTGGCGATTCCACGGCAGTAGCCGCCTTTCCTCCTACTCGCTCCCCGAAAATTTCATGATTCCCACCTGTTGTCCCCTTGCTCGTAGTGCTGACGTGAATCGATCTTCCGTGCGATGGTCGGCCGTCGTCGCCATCGGCCTCGTGTCTCTTTGGATCGGTGATTTGCGCCGCGCCCTGGCGGACGACAAAGAGGTCCCGGGCCGCCAGTTGCTCGCGCCACCCGATCGCACCAAGCGGCCGGATCTCAAGCCCGCGGCGTTGCCGATCGATTTCTTTCCAGGGGAACGGATCGCGTTTGTCGGCAACTCGTTGGCGGAAAAGATGAATCTGTACGGATTCTTCGAAGCGAAATTGCACGCAGCATTCCCAGACAAGCGGCTCGTGGTGCGCAACTTTGCGAGACCCGCCGACGAAGTCGTCGTGCGACAGCGCCCGGGCAACTACGAACTGCTCGATGACCCGCTCTATCACTTTTCGCCAGACACGGTCTTTTGTTTCTTCGGATTCAATGAATCGTATTCGGGGGAATCGCAGACCGAATCCTTTGTTCAAAGTTATGTCAATTTCTTGGAGCAATTTGCACAGCGTTACACGCGCGACGAAACGGGGAGCAAGGTTCGATTCGTATTGGTCGCGCCGATCGCCTTTGAGGACACCAACGACCCGCTCTTGCCCGATGCCTCGCCAATCAATCAGAGGATTGCTGCTTATTCGCAAGCCCATCGCCAAGTCGCAGCGTTGACGGGTTGGCCGGTCGTTGAACTGTACCAGGAAACGAAAACCGCCTTCGATGCCCAGAAGGGGTGCCAGTTCACGCTCGCCGGTTTCCAAGTCAATGAGAAGGGTGCATCGCTCGTAGCTGATATTCTCTGCGAAAAGCTTCTTGGCAAAGCCCAACGCGATCTGCTCAAGTCGTACCCAATGGATCAATACAACCAGCTTCGGGAACTGGCAGATGACAAATCGTGGCTGCATCAACAAGACTATCGCATGGTGAACGGCTGGTATGTTTACGGGGGCCGTCGGACTTGGGATCACGAGACGTTCCCTCGCGAGTACAACAAGATTCGCCAGATGACTCAGTTGAGAGATGAAGCCATTTGGACGGTTGCTTCGGGTGGCCCGATGCCCACGATCGATGACCAAGCGACGGAACCTTTGATTGTCCCCCCAACCCGTTTCGGTACTCCCACGCAGAGCTATTCGGAACCGAAGGATCTGCGGTATCTGCCCCCTGAGGAGTTCATCGCGGCCACCCAGGTACCAGACGGACTTGAGATCCGGCTCTTTGCGGACGAATCGATGTTTCCCGAGCTCACGAAACCGGTGCAACTCAACTTTGACAGTCGAGGCCGATTGTGGGTCGCTTGCATGCCGACCTACCCGCAATGGCGACCGGGGGATCCTCGTCCCAACGACCGATTGCTAATCCTCGAGGATACCGACGGGGATGGCAAAGCGGATCGCTCCAAGGTCTTTTACGATCGCTTGCACTGCCCGACCGGGTTTGAGTTTTTCAACGGTGGGGTATTGGTGGTCGACCAACCGCGATTGATCTGGCTGAAAGATAACGATGGCGACGATCGGGCCGATCAAGTGGTTGAATATCTCGACGGCTGGGGAACGGACGACACGCATCATACGATCGGAGCCTTTGAGTATTCGCATGGCGGGTTGCTGCACATGCTCGAAGGGGTGGCGATGAGCACCACGCTGGAAACCCCGTGGGGACCCAAGCGATGGTCGGGCGCGGCGGGAAGCTATGTGCTCGATCCGAAGACTTTCGAAATCTCGCGGTTCACGACACCGGGGTACGGCAACCCATGGTGCATGATGTTCGAGCCCTGGGGGCAAGGGATTGTTGGCGACGGGACCAATGCTCAACAGCATTGGGCGACCGCCCTCTCGGGAAACCAAATCGGGCCCCGACGCGGCTTGAATCCGATTTTCGACAACCAAGGGATGCGGCCTGCACTGGGCAACGAGTTGATTTGGTCGCGGCATTTCCCCGAATCGATGCAGGGCCAGTTCACCTATGCATGCGTCATCAACA
>Ga0315904_10001174_pt1 | contig 41415 bp, 40 predicted proteins | sample LakEriMetagenome_6_FD_203529 | JGI IMG/M metagenome (GOLD analysis project Ga0315904, IMG submission 203529) | Freshwater fungal communities from buoy surface, Lake Erie, Ohio, United States - Buoy 12 MA120 | ecosystem: Environmental > Aquatic > Freshwater > Lake | place: USA: Lake Erie, Ohio... | reverse complement strand
GCACTGGCGGGCTTGCAAGTGCCGGCCGGTGCATCGGCGCCCGCGCCGGCAACATCCGCCGCTCGCAAGCCCGCCAGTGCCGCGGATCTGGCTGGTCGCATCGAGGCCTTCCCGGACAGCGCACGCGACATTATCGCGCTGGGGGTGGAACGCTGTTGTGACTACCAGGACCCGGCCTATGCCGCGCAATACCTCGACCGGCTGGCGCGCGTGCTGGAGGCGGACCGCGCGCAGGGCGGCGGGCCGCTTTTCATGACCACCCGCGAAACCGCGCGCTTCCTGGCCCTGTGGATGTGCTACGAAGACGTCGCCCGCGTGGCCGACCTCAAGTCGCGCCCCGAGCGCTTTGACGGCATCCGCGCCGAAGCCGGCATCGGCAACGACGAACCGATCAAGGTGGTGGAGTTCTTCAAGCCCGGCTTCGATGAAGTGGCCGACCAACTGCCGCCGGGCCTGGCCGACCGGGTGCGTGCCTACGGCAGGAAGCGTGGACGCGCGGCGATTTTCGAGAACGGCATCCATGTGGAGAGCACCTCGGTCTTTGGCACCCTGCAACTGCGCGCGATGGCGACCCTGGGCCGCTGGCGGCGCAAGTCGTCACGCTTCATCGCGGAGCAGGCGCTGATCGAACGCTGGCTGGCCGCCATCGTCGCCGCGCCATCGGCCGCGCTGGCAAGCGAGATCGCCCTCACCGGGCGGCTCATCAAGGGCTATTCGGAAACACACGCGCGGGCCAAGGAAAACTTCCTGCGCATCCTCGAGACCATCATCGAAGGCGGCCGCATTGCCGACACGGGTGAACGCGCCCAGGCCGTAAAGCGCGCACGCGAGGCGGCCCTGGCGGCCGCCGAGGCCGGGCCGCTGGATACCGCACTGGCTGCCTATGGCGTGGCGCCGCGTGAACCCAAGGCCATACCCATGACCTTTCATCCCCGCAAGAAGGCCGCCTGAGCCTTCGGGAAACGCAATCCAGATCCGAAGAAGGAGACGTCGCGTGAAGCTTGCCTCGTACAAAACCCTCGCGGCGGCCACCGCGCTCGGCCTGGCCACCCTAAGCGGGCTGACGTTTGCCCAGGCGTGGCCCGCCAAGCCGATTCGCATGATCGTGAACTTTCCCGCCGGCGGCGTAGCCGATGTTGTCGCGCGGGCCGTATCGCCAGGGCTGGGCGAGGCCATCGGGCAGCAACTGGTGATCGAGAACCGCCCCGGCGCCGGCGGCAACATCGGCGCGGATGCGGTCGCCAAGGCCCCGGCCGACGGTTACACCCTGCTCATGAGTTCCGGCGGCACGATCTCGATCAACCCCTCGCTCTACGCCAAGATGCCGTTCGATCCCGCCAAGGACCTGCAGCCGGTGGCCGCCGCCGCCCGCGTGCTGGTGTTCCTGGTGATACGGCCGGACCTGCCGCCCAAGGACGTCAAGTCCTTCATCGACTACGTGCGCGCGAACCCGGGCAAGCTTTCCTACGGCTCGCCCGGCAACGGCAGCTCGCCGCATCTGGCGGGGGAAATGTTCAAGAGCGCCGCGCGCCTGTACGCGACCCACATACCCTACCGCGGCGCCGCGCCGGCGCTCACCGACCTGCTGGGCAACCAGCTCGACTTCATGTTCGACCCGGGCATCGGCTTAACCCATGTGCGCAGCGGCAAGCTGCGCCTCTTGGCGGTGGGCAGCCCGAAGCGCTCGCCGCTGTTCCCCGAGGTGCCGACCCTCGACGAAGCCGGGCTCAAGGGCTTCGATGCCGACAGCATGTTCGGCTTCTACGCCCCTGCCGGCGTGCCGCAGGACATCGTCGCGCGCCTGAACCGTGAAATCAACCGCCAACTGCAAACCCCGGCGATCCGCGATCGCGTGGCGGCACTCGGGGGCGAGGTGGCGCCCATGACGCCCGCGGAATTCGCCGAGCGCGGCCGTCGCGACGCAGAACGCTTCGGCGCCATCATCCGGGAACGCAAGATCGTCGGGGATTGATTCGCCGCGTACTGAGGGGCGCCCCCGGAACGCGCACCTGCGCATGCCCGCGGGTTCCCGCGCCCTCCAAACCTGCCCGGGCGCGGCGTGGCACGGATCACGAGCAGGGCAATGATGGCCGCGCTCGCTTCGGGCAAGTCGCCGCGCGTCCCCGCCCCGCCCGCGATCGTGCCTTCGGGGCGCCTTGGCGCTGCGCCGGTCCTCGGCTGCGCACCCCGGCGCGCGATCGCGGGACGGGCGGGACAAGCAGGCGCCCGTTGGCCGAAAATCGAAGCACTTACCAGTTGATGGAGACCGGATGAACGCGTTGTGCCGCTGTGCCGTAGTGCTGCTCGCCCTGGCCCTGTGCGCGCCGCCGCAGGCAACGTCTGAAACACGGGAAGAATGGGTGAAGATCGGGGAGCGTATCCATGGCGGATTCGGCACATTCGTTCCGCTCGGCATCCGCATCGGGCTTGATGCGCTCGAGCGCCTCGGCGCGAAGCCGCGGGAGGTATCCGTACTCTATCTGGGCGGGGCGAAATCCCCGTGCCCGTGCATCGCCGATGGCGTCATGCTGGCCACCATGGCCAGCCCCGGCCAGGGCACGCTGACCATGTCAACCGATACGGCGCCCCGGGATGCCCTGGCCGTCGTGCTGATCCGCCACCGGAAGACCGGCCAGGCGCTGCGCTACACGATCGGTGAGGCGTGGTTGCCGGTGCTGCTGGGCTGGAACACGGCCTATGACCCGCCCGGGCGTTACGATGTGATCATGCGGACGGACCATCTGTTCTCGGTCCAGGCAGAGCCCTAGGCATAGGCAGGCGCCGGGTCCGGCGCGCTCAGGCCTGGCGGTCGAACGCCGCCGCCGGCAGCCGCGCCTTCAGATCCTCCGGGATCAGCACCGCGCGCGCGTCGCGACGCCACATATGGACGTCGTGGCCCTGTTGGACGTCGTGGCCCTGTTCGGCCAGGTCGGCAGCGGCGGCATGGCTGCCGTTGCCGCCGCCCAGTACGGCGATCTTCATGACGGTCTCCAGGCCCGCCCGGCGTACTGGATGCGGACGGCAGGCCGGGGCGCGATGACTCATGGTGGTGCGGAAGGCGCGATTGTAGGCAAACCCATGCAAAGCGCCGAGCCATCGCTGATACGCGGCACGCTTCCTGATTCCCGGGCGGTGGGGTACTCGGGGAGGCCTGGCGTCGCACACTTGCACGATGCCAGTAAAAGTGATGATGACAAGGGATCCCCGTCGTGCCACTGTTCTTCCCTGCGTCGATCGTGGGCGGTCGCTCGCCAATCGTTTTCAATCGCGGAGGAAGGCAATGAAGGCATTCATCAGGACAACCCTGTCGGCAGCAGTATTGGCGTGGTGCGCGGGTGCAAACGCGCAAAACTCCTCGTCCATCGAAATCCAGGGGCCCGCCGGCGGACTGTTCCAGACGATCTGGAACACCGGGCAGAACATCATCGGCCTCGCTCCCGGCGTCGCCGACGTGTTCGGCGCCGTATCCATATGCGCCGGTGGTGTGGCGAACATCAGCGATCGTTGCGCCCAGCCCAATTCGTTGACCGTTGTCACTGCCACCCGCAACGGCGCGAATCTCGGCACGGTGGGCAACGCACCGCTCGACATCGCGCCGAACTTTTACGCCCGGACGGTTACGTGGACCGGCCAAACCGGCGCCGTCACCCTCGACATCTCGCACCCCGGCTACCCTTCGATCAGTGTCAATACCCCCACCCTGGTCGGCGCGTCGGTCATTCCGCTGGCGGACAGTGTCACGGTGAGTTACGCGTCCGGCCCACTGACCCCGACGTTCACCTGGCGCAATCCGACCAACGTGCCGATCGACAACGTGCGGGTACTGCTGTATGACACGACCCAGCGCGTTGCCCCGGGCGCGATCGGCACTGCCGGACTGGCCAACCTCATTTTCCGCAAGGACCTGGGCGCCAACGCGACGACCTTCACGCTCAACCCCGGTGACGCCGGGCTATCACAAAGCCTGCAGGTGGGGCGGCAATACGCGCTCGGCATACAGGAACAGGATCTGCGCAATCCAGCGGTGACCGGAAGCAGCGACAACACCCTCAGCCTTTCGCAGGCATACGTGAATTTCACCATCGGCGCCAGCAGCGGCATCAGCCCGGTGTATCTGCCGACCCTGCTGCCCGGGACGACGCCGGTATTCAGCTTCAACATCGGCAACATCGTCCCCAACCTGACCTACAGCATCGATCCCGACGTTGCCATCGGCTACGACTACGCCATCGGCGCCGGCAATCCCAATTTCGCCTCGGTGAGCCTGCCGACCGGCCTCGCGCCGGGCAACCAGTACAACCTGTTGCTGTGGAATGGCTCGCAATGGGTGGCCACCGGCAGCATCCTGGGTGGCGTGGCGCACAGCTTCGGCAGCGGCGGGGTCGACCGCTTCCGCATTACCGGGATTCCGGTTTCGGCCAACCTCGACCCCAACAGTCCGACGGCATTCGTGACCGACCTGACCTTCACCGGCGCCGGCAGCTTTACCGGCACCATGATCCCGCTAACCGCGCCGGTGCCGGAACCCGGGACCTGGGCCATGCTCGCGGCAGGTCTGGGACTGATCGGCACGGCGGTACGGCGGCGCAGGGGCGAATCAGCCCGACGGGGCGCGACCCTGGCCTGACGCGTCGGCCTGGCGGGACGCAAACGCCGCAGCCGGCAAGCGCGGCCGCAGATCCTCGGGAATCAGCACGGCTCGCGCATCCCGCTCGGCAAACCGCCACCCGGCCGGCGTGCGCACGTACTGGTCGACAAAATCGAGCAGCATCATGCGCTCGGGGGCGTATGCAAAGGGCGGGCCGCAGGGCAGGAACGCGTAGTACGACATGTTGTAGGACGTCGCCCGAGCCCGGCTTTCGGTTACTTCAGTAAAGTGGAGGTTGGTGGTGAGGTGCCGCGTGAACTGCTCAGCCGGGCGCGCATGCATGGCCGCGAGGATGGCCGCGCGCCCTTCCAGGCGCACACCGGTGCGGATGAACACCCCGTCGGGGACGAACAAGTCGGCGAGCGCCTCGTACTGCTTGTGGTCGATGTGGTACGCCCAGGCGTGGCTCAGGGCCACGCACTCGGCCTCGACCTCCCGGCGCATTGCCTTGTCCATGTTCGTCTTCCGCTTGGCTGGCTTACTTCTCGTCGGCCTTGATGCCCGACACTTCGGCGCTCGCGGTGCCGGCATCCATGGGAAAACGATCGCCGAAGTCGAACATGTCGTCGTGCTGGAAGCCGTCGTAGTGCTGCACTTCCCACCAGTTGTGGTCGCAGTCGACCAGGTAAAAAGAGTACACGCCATGCTGGTCGGCGATCGGCATCACCTTGCGGATGCCATAGACGTCCTTGAGTTCGTTGGCGGCCTTCCAGCAGCGGTCGACCTCCTCGCGCGAGCCGACGTCCACGCCCCAGTGGTTGAGCAGGTTCACCGGCTTCAACTTGTCGCCAACCTCGACGCATACGATATGGAACTTCATGCCGCAGCGGATCACCATCGCGGGAATCGCGTGGCGCACGCATTCGAAGCCCATGAATTCCTCGTAGAACTTGCGCGAGGCCTTGAGGTTGTAGCACTCCAGCGTGCCGTGCGACATCACGTAGGGCTTGATGACCGACTGGGCCGAGTTGGGCGGCGTGAAGGCGGCGTTTTCGATGGCGGGAATCATGGCTGGTTTCCTTGGTTGGCGTTGGGAGCGGTGTCGGCCGCGGTCAGGAAGGAATCGGCGAAGAATGCATCTTCGGGCAAGGCGCGCCCGGCGATGAAATCGCGGCGCGCGGCATCGACCATCGGCGGCGCGCCGCAGGCATATACCTGGTGGCCGGAAAGGTCGGGGAAATCGTCCATTACGGCGCGGTGCACCAGGCCGGTCCGGCCCTGCCACTGGTCTTCCGGCAACGGGTCGGACAGTACCGGCACGTAGCGGAAGTCGGGAAAGGTCTTCTCCCACGCGCGCGGCAGGTCGATCATGTAGAGGTCGCGCTTGGAGCGGCAGCCCCAGTAGAGCGTCATGGGGCGGGTATCGGGCCGCCTGGCGGCGAACTCCAGCATGGCCTTGATGGGGCCGAAGCCGGTACCGCTGGCGACGAACACGGCGGGCCTTTGCGACTCACGCAGGTAGAAGCTGCCCAGCGGCCCTTCGAAGCGCATCACCTCGCCGACCTTCACGCCGCCGGAGAACAAGCGGTCAGTGAACGCCCCGCCGGGCAGGTGGCGGATGTGGAATTCCAACGCCCGCACGCCTTCGACGGTGTGTGACACCGCAATCGAATAACTGCGCCGCGAGCCGTCCTTGAACATGAAGTCGACGTACTGGCCGGCGACGAACTGCATGTTCTCGTTCATCGGCAGGCGCACCCTGAGCAGGATCACGTCATGGGCGAGCGGGGTGATGTCCGTCACGCGGCACGGCACCACCTTGGTCTCGATGCCGGCCAGGCCTTCGATCTCCTTGACCTCGATGACGCAGTCCGATAGCGGGCTGGACTGGCACAGCAGGGCGAAGCCGGCTGCCCGGTCCTCATCCTTGAAATAGGCAGGATGCGAGTCGCCGTAGTCGACCTTGCCTTCGACGATGCGGCCCTTGCAGGAATTGCACACCCCCTGCTTGCAGGAGTAGGGCATGAAGTTGCCGGCGGCCAGGCCGGCGGCGAGGATGCGCTGCCCGTCGGCCACCTCGAAGCGGTGGCCGCTGGGCCTGAGGGTTACGGAATATGCCATGCAGGGTCCCCGGTCACGCCATGGTGTTGACGAGGCTGCCCACCCCCTGCACCTCGCAGCGCACCACGTCGCCCGCCTTGAGGAAGATGCCGCGCGGCGTACCCACGCCCGCAGGCGTACCGGTGATGATGACGTCGCCGGGGAAGAGCGTCACGCGCTGCGACATGAACGACACCAACTCCGCGTCGTTGAAGATGATCTGGCGGGTCGAGGAATCCTGCATCAGGGTGTCGTTGACCCACAGCCTCAGCGCCAGGTTGTTGGTATCCGGCATGTCCTCTTTCGGAACCAGCCAGGGCCCCATCGGGCAGGAACCGTCCCAGTTCTTGTGGCTGACCCAGTCGTATTCCATCGGCGAGCCGGAGTTGGGCTTGGCCCCCGTGCGCCGCAGGTGATCGCGCGCGGACAGGTCGTTGGCGATGCTGTAGCAGGCCACGTAGTCCATCGCCTGCTCGATCGAAACATCCTTGCAGGTCTTGCCGATCACCAGCGCGACCTCGATTTCCCAGTCCACCGTTTTCGAATAGGGCGGCAGCCTGATCACCGCGCCGTGGCCCGCCAGGGTGTTGCGCGGGGTCTTGATGAAGCACCACGGCGACATGCCCACCACATGCGGGTCGGGCGCCGGCGGCAGGTTGAATGCGCGTGCCATCTCGGCCATGTGGTCGTGGTAGTTGGCCCCGGCACAATAGATTCCGTTGGGATACAGCACCGGCGCCAGATAGGTCAGCGACTCGACCGGCCGCCCCGTATTGCCCGCCAGGCGCGTGGGCGTCGCGGCCAGGGCGCGCAGGTCGGCGCTGGCCGCCGACCAGTCTTCCATGACCGCAAGCACGGTGGATGTGGCAGGGCGCACATCGGCAAGGTCATAGGCCAGGCCACCAATGACCACCGCGCCGGTGGCACGCCCGCCCTTAGAGTAGGAGAGCAGCTTGAACGATGCCATCACTTCGCCGCCGTCATGGCGCAGTTCTGCCCATAGGAATCGATATGGCCCGCCACGATGCGATCGACGGTCCGGTTGGTGACCCGGCCGGTGTCATCCCTGACCACCGTGCGCAGCGTCCAGTCCTGGATGGGCATGTGGTTCTTGTTGAACTTGAAGTTGCCGCGGATCGACCTGAACTTGGCGTTTTCGATCGCCGTCGTGAGGGCCTCCTTGTCGCCCGTCTTGCCCTTGATGGTCGGCAGCGCCGAAGAAAGCAGCATGCCGAGGTCGTAGGCCATCGCGGCATACAGGGTAGGCAGGCGCTTGTATTCCTTTTCGAAGGCCGCGACAAAGGTCTTGTTCTCGGGGTTGGCGGTATCGTGGGCCCAGTTGGTGGAATTCATCGCGCCCAGGGCGGAGTCGCCCACGGCGCGCAGGATGTCCTCCTCGAAGGAAGAATTGGGGCCCACCAGCGGCGAGATCTTCGACAGGCCCGCCAGCTTGTACTGCTTCATGAAGTTGATCCCCATGCCCCCGGGCAGGAAGGCATAGACGAATTCGGGTTTCTTGGCCTGGATCGCGGCGATCTCGATCGAATAGTCGAGCTGGTTGACGGTGGTGTAGACCTCGCCGGCGAGCGGCTCCTTGTAATAGCGCTTGAGCCCGGCCACCGCGTCCTTGCCGGCCGGGAAGTTGGGCACGACCACATAGATGTTCTTGAGTTTCTTGGCGGTGAAGTACTTGCCCATTACCTCGTGCGGCCCGTCGGTCTGATAACCCACGGAGAAGTAATAGCGGTTGCAGCCGGCGCCAGCCAGGTCCGACGGGCCCGGCACGGTGGACACATACGGCGTTTTCGCGGCCACCGCGGCAGGCGTCACGGCCAGAACGACCTGGCCGAAAATGGTGCCGGCCAGCATGTTGACGCGGTCCTGGTTGATCATCTTGTCGGCCAGTTGCTTGCCGATCTCCGGCCTGGCCTGGTCGTCGCCCGGCACCAGCTCCGTCGGTACCCCGCCAAGCGCGCCGCCGCCCAGCTTGAGGGCGAGGTTGAGCCCGGCCATGGTTTCCGTACCGAACGCGCTGGCCGGGCCGGACATGGTGCTGATGACACCGATCTTGAATTTTTCCTGCGCCTGCGCGCCGGTGACGGCGAACGCCGCGCAGGCGATCGCAAGCATGCCGCGGAACTGCAGTGCCATGTTTGTCTCCTTGAATAGCCGGGCAAAAAGGGAGTTGAAGCCACCCGGCGCGGTTTTGTTAACGCATTGTGCTGCGGGAAATCCGGATTCACTATACTTTGCGATCAATGGTTTGTATTGATGGCATTGATAAATGAAGGATCTCAACCTGCTGCGGGTGTTCGAAGCGATCTGGGAAACCCGCTCGGTCAGCAAGGCGGCGGATCGGCTTGCGCTCACCCAGCCGGCGGTGAGCAGCGCCCTGGCCCGCCTGCGCGAGGCCTATTCCGACCCGCTGTTCACGCGGGCCGGCATGCAGATGGCGCCCACCGCGTTCTGCAGCCAGCAGGCCCACTACCTGCTCGACGCGCTGGCGCTGGTGCAGCGCTCGCTCTCGGACGTGCAGGCCTTCGATCCCGCCACCTCGACGCGCGAGTTCGTGCTCGGCATGCGCGACATCGGCGAGGCCACCCTGCTGGCGCCGGTAATCGCGCATTGCCGGCAAACCGCGCCCGGCGTGCGCTTCCACACCATGCTCTCGCCGCTGGAGACCACCAACCAGAAACTGGCAGACGGCCGCGTGGACCTTGCGGTCGGCTTTCTGCCGGCGCTGGAAGCGGGCATCCACCGTCGGGAGTTGTTCAGCCAGCACTATGTGTGCGCGATGCGCGCCGGCCACCCTTTGCTGGCGAGACGCCTGCGCATCGGCGACCTCGCCCGCGCCGGGCATATCGCCATCGAATACCTGGGTACCGGGCACGCGCTGGTGGAACGCCAATTGAAGGAGCAGGGACTCGACCGTCCGGTCGTTCTGCGCACCCCGCATTACATGGCAGCCGCACCCATCCTGGCCGTAACCGACCTGGTGTGCCTGATGCCGGAAATGCTGGCGCGCGCCCTCCAGACCAGCCACGGCATTGAATTCCGGCCGATTCCCCTGAAGGCCATGCGCTTTCCGATCGCGCTGTACTGGCATGACCGCTTTCACCGCGACCCGGGCAATCGGTGGCTGCGCTCGGTCTTCGCCCGTTTTCACGGGCCGGCCGGCGTCATGCCCGACCCGGACTGAGCGCTATTGCCTGAACAGACGCGCGAAATGGCTGCGCAACCACTGGTTCGCGGGTTCCTGATGGAAACGCCGGTGCCAGTACTGGTTCACCTGGAAGGGCGGGATCTTCAGCGGGTGTGGCAACAGGCGCACAGGCAGGATCCTGGCAAACGCCTCGCCCAGGCGCTGCGGCACGGTGACCACCAGGTCGGTTTCGGCGATCACCATCGGCACGGAAAGAAAGTGCGGCAGGCGCACGCGCACGTCGGGCTCGATGCCGGCGCGTTCGAACACCGCCTCGACGATGCCATGGCCGGTGCCCTGCGCGGACACCACGGCATGGCGGGCCTCGCGGAAGGCCTTCAGGCTCATGCCCGCGCCGACCTGCGGATGCTCGGTGCGCATCATGCATACGTAGGTTTGCGAAAACACCCGCTGCTGATAGAAGCCGGTCTTGAGATCGGGCAGGAAACCGACCGCCAGGTCCACCGCCCCCGATTCCATGGCCAGCCGCGCCTCGCGCGCGGGCAGGGCCACCGTCTCCAGCGTGGCGCGCGGGGCGGCGTGCTCCAGGAAGCGCAACAGCCCCGGCAGGAACACGATCTCGCCGATATCCGACATCAATACCGTGAAGCGCCGGCTGGCGGCGGCGGGGTCGAACTGCGCCTGCGGCGCAAGGCCCTCGCGCAGCGCGCCCATGGCCTGGGCGATGCTGCCCGCCAGGCGCTCGGCGCGCGGCGTCGGCGCCATGCCCTGCGGCGTGCGGGTGAACAATTCGTCGCCCATCTCGCGACGCAGGCGGCGCAGCGCGTTGGAGACCGCCGGCTGGGTCACGCCGAGCGCCTCGGCGGCCAGCGATGTGTTGCGATGCACGTGCAGGGCCTCGAAAACGCGCAGCAGGTTGAGGTCGAAGCGGGCCAGATCCATGATGCGGTCCTGCAAGGCAAGGGCCTTGAAAATACCGCATATTCGCCGCGGTGATTGCCGGCCCGGCGGCACAAGGGTTACCCTAGCGCCTTTGCAGTCCGGCACAGCGGCACGCATCCCGCCGCCCGGCGCGGCCAGTACGCAGGAGACACCCCATGAACGCACCAGATCCCGCCTTCGCCCCGACCGCGCCGGTTGCCTGGCACACGCCGGGCGATTCGCGCGTTCCGTACCGTGTGTACACCGACGCGGCCCTCTACAGGGAAGAACTCGAGCGCCTGTTCTACCGCGGCCACTGGTGCTACGTCGGGCTGGCGGCCGAGATTCCCAACCATGGCGACTTCAAGCGCACCTTCGTCGGCGAGCGCCAGGTCATCATGGTGCGCGACGCGGACGGCGCCATCAACGTGGTGGAAAACCACTGCGCGCACCGCGGCGTGGCCTTCGTGGAGAAGAACTTCGGCAACCGTCGCGACTTCATCTGCCCTTACCACCAGTGGAGCTACGACCTCAAAGGCAACCTCCAGGGACTGCCGTTCCGCCGCGGCGTGCGCCAGGACGGCCGTGTCAACGGCGGGATGCCGCCGGGCTTTCGGACAGAAGACCACGGCCTCACCAAACTCAAGGTGGCCGAAAAGGGCGGCGTGGTGTTCGCCTCCTTCGACCACTCGGTCGAGGATTTCGACACCTATCTGGGCGAAGTGCGACCCTGGTTCGAGCGCGCCTTCAACGGCCGCAAGCTGACCATCCTCGGCTACTCGCGCCAGCGCATCCCCGGCAACTGGAAGCTGATGCAGGAAAACATCAAGGACCCCTACCACCCGGGCCTGCTGCACACTTGGTTCGTTACCTTCGGCCTGTGGCGCGCCGACCAGAAAGCCTACATGCGCACCGACCGCCACGGCCGCCACGCGGCGATGATCGGCTTCAAGAACAGCGGCGGCAAGAGTGAAGTGACCCAGGGCGTGGCGAGCTTCAAGGAGAACATGGCGCTCGAGGACGACCGCATCCTCGACGTCGTTCCGGAGGCATGGTGGAAGGGCGGCGACTTGGGCATCGATGCCGTGCCTACCGCCTGCATGCAGACCATCTTTCCCTCGCTCATCATCCAGCACAACGTCAATTCGGTCTCGACGCGCCAGATCGTGCCGCGCGGCGTGGACGCCTTCGATTTCGTCTGGACCCATTTCGGCTTCGAGGACGATACCCCCGAGATGACGCGCCGGCGCATGCGCCAGGCCAATCTGTTCGGTCCCGCCGGCCTGGTATCCGCCGATGACGGCGAGGTGGTGGAACTCTCGCAGGTGGGCTTCACGCAGCATCCCGACTACCAGACCATCGCGGAGCTGGGCGGTGTGGAGGCCGGCAACAGCGACCACATGGTGACCGAAACGCTGATCCGCGGCATGTACGGCTATTACCGCAAGGTCATGGGGATCTAGTCGCATGAAATCGGCCATCGAACTGCGCCTGGAACTCGACGATCTGTACGCGCGCTACGCGGCCAGCCTTGACGAAGCGCGCTATGACGACTGGATCGATCTGTTCACCGACGAATGCTTCTACCGGGTGGTGCCGCGCGAGAACTTCGACCGCAACCTGCCGCTCTCGACCATGATGGCCGAGAGCCGCGGCATGCTGAAGGACCGGATCTACGGCATCACCAGCACGCTCTACCACCAGCCCTACTACCAGCGCCACATCGTCAGCGGGTTGTTCATCCGCAAGAACGAAGGCGAGGCGCTCCATACCCAGGCGAACTACGCGGTGTTCCGCACCAAGCAGAATGAGATCTCCGAGGTCTTCAATGTCGGTCGCTACATCGACACGGTGGTCACCGACGGCGGCCGCCTGAAGTTCAAGGAAAAGCTCTGCGTGTTCGACAGCGAATTGATCCCCAATTCGCTGATCTATCCGGTCTAGCCGTAGCGCCCGCGCGCGGTCGGCCGCTTTCACGGCGCTATTCGACCAATGCGGCATGCCGCGCGAGCGGTAGCATCGAAGGCAATGGGACAAGCCGCGCCTGCCTCGCAGGCGCGCACCGACCGCCTTCCGCCATCGCACCATGCCCGCCATCGCTGACACTTCGCCCGTCGCCATCGACCGCCTGGCGCGCGACCTCAAGATCCCGCCCTGCCCGGCCGTGCTCGAGCGCCTCGTCCGCGAAGCACGCAAGGATGACCCCGATCCGCGCACGCTCGCCGGTCTGATCAACCAGGATGCGGGCCTCGCTGCCGCCGTCCTGCGGGCCGTCAACTCTCCGGTCTACGGACTGTCGCGCAAGGCCCAGGACGTGCAGCAGGCCCTCGCCATCATGGGGGTGAATGCCACGATGAACCTGATCAACGGGTTGATGCTGCGTCAGGCCTTTCCCGCCGCATCCGGGACACTGATGCAGCGCTTCTGGGATCAATCATCCGGCGTCGCCCTGGCGGCGGTGGCGGTGGCCAGACGCATACCCGGCTGCAGCCGTGAAGAGGCCCACACCTACGCCCTGTTTCGCAACTGCGGTATCGCGGTGATGATCAGCCGCTTCCCCGACTACGGCCCGTTTCTGGCTGGCCATGCCACCACGCCCGGTCCGGCGCTGCTGGCCGCCGAAGGCGCCAAATACGGCCTGCACCATGCCCGCATCGGCTATGCGCTGGCCCGCACCTGGGGCCTGCCCGAAACCCTCGCCTACAGCATTCTGTTCCATCACCATATCGACCTGATGCCCGGTCGCCTCGGGGAGGGGCAGCGTGCCTCGCCGACCTTGGTCGCGGCGGCGTTGCTGGCCGAGCAGGTCGCCAATCTCGAGGCCGGCGGCAGCCTCACCTCCGAATGGCTGACCCACGAGCAATTCGTGCTCGCGTCCCTGCAAATCAGCGCCGAGGACGTCGCCGACATCCTCGGCACAGGCAGAAACGGTCCGCGCGCGACGTTCGGCCGCAGCCTGTCACCCGCGAGGATATAGCGCCCCGAGGCCGGCAGCGCCGCGATGCCGGCCGATGCCGGCGCCCCGATTACGCCTCCCGTATTGGCATCCGCACACCGGCACCATCCCCTCAGCGGATGGTTGATATGCAGGCGCATAGGCGCGGCCCTCCACGCCCGGGCCTGCCGGCACACGCGATGGTCCGCTTCGAGGCCGCCTGACGCCGCTTGAGGCGGCCCTTGCGTCGCTTTCGGGCCGCTATTCGGCCGATGCGGCGCGCCGCAAGGCGTATAACATTTCCGGCAATGGGTATTATCGCGCCGGCCGCGCAGGCGCCCCCCCTTTCGCTACCGCACAATGTCTGCCATCGCTGACACTTCGTCCGCCGCCATCGACCGCCTGGCGCGCGACCTCAAGATCCCGCCCTGCCCGGCCGTGCTTGAGCGCTTCCTGTCGGAAGCCCGCAAGGACGACCCCGAACCGCGCGTGCTGGCGGGTCTGATCAACCGGGATGCCGGCTTGGCCGCCGCCACCCTGCGCGCCGTCAACTCGCCGCTCTACGGGCTTTCACGCAAGGCCGGGGATGTGCCGCAGGCGCTGGCCATCCTGGGCCTCCATGCGGCGGTGAACCTGATCAACGGGCTGATGCTGCGCCAGGCGTTCCCCGCCGGCTCCGGAGTCTTGATGCAGCGTTTCTGGGACCAGTCCTCCAGCGTCGCCCTGGCGGCCGCGTCCGTGGCCGGGCGCACGCGCGGCTGCGGCCGGGACGAGGCCCACACCTATGCCCTGTTCCGCAACTGCGGCATCGCCGTGATGATCAGCCGCTTTCCCGACTACGGCCCGTTTCTGGATGCCCATGCAGAAGCGCCCGGACCGGCCCTGCTGGCGGCTGAAGAGGCCAAGTACGGCTTCCACCACGCCCGCGTCGGCCATGCGCTGGCACGCAGCTGGATGCTGCCCGAGGCCCTCACCTACAGCATCCTGTTCCACCACAATGTCGAGCAGGTGGCCGGACGCACCGGCGAAGCGCGACACGCGGCCCCGGCCTTGCTTGCCGTCGGCATCCTGGCCGAGCAGGTCGCCACCCTCAAAGCGGGGGGCAGCCTCACCAGCGAGTGGCTGACGCATGAAAAATTCGTGCTCTCGACCCTGCGCATCAGCGCCGAGGATGTCGTCGACATGCTCGGCCCCAAGGACGCTCAGCGCTCCGAGCGCGCGCGGCGCCGCTCGCCCACCAGGATGTAGATGCCGGAAGCAAGCATCAGGAGGATGCCGGCCCATGCCAGCGGGTTGGGTATGTCTCCCCAGACCGTGAAGCCCAGCACCAGCGCCACCAGGAGGCCGGTGTAGCGGAACGGGCCGATGACCGACATTTCCCCCTGCCGCATGCTCGCCACGATGAGATAGAAGCCGGCCGAGACGAACACCGCGGCGCAGCCCACCAGCAGAAGCTCGGCGCCGCCGATCGGTCGCCAGCCCTGGGTCAGGGTCCAGATGCCCGACATCACGCTGGCCGTCACCGTGGCCGCCGAGGTGATCAGGATGGACGGGATGCCCCGCGGGATGCCGCGCGTGAGCAGGTCGCGGATGGCATGCAGCAGGGTCGCCGCCAGGATCAGCACGGCCCAGGCATTGAAGCCGGCGGCGCGCGGCTGGATGATCAGTACGACGCCCACGAACCCGGCCACAATGGCCAGCCAGCGCGCCAGGTCGACCTGCTCGCGCAGGAACACGACCGCCAGTACCGTCATGAACAGCGGCGCTGCGAGATTGATGGCGGTGGCATTGGCGATCGGCAAATGCACCAGCGCAGCCAGGTACATGAGTGTCGCCGAAGCATCGATGACCGCGCGCACCAGGACGCGCGGACGCGCCGCATCGCCGATGCGCGCGGTGGCCCCGGTGGAGCGGGCGATGGCTAGGATGATGAACGTCACGAAGACGCTGCGCACGAAGACCATCTGCGCGATCGGCACACTCTGGCTCACATACTTGACGAACGCGTCGTTGACCACGAAGCAGGACATCGCCCCGGCCATGCACAGGATGCCGCGGCGGTTCGCTGCGACCAGCCCGTCCTGCCCCGCGCGCATGCGGCCCGGAGTCAATCCCTGGCCCCGGCCTTGAGCAGCGCCGGCGGTAGCAGTTGCGCGAGCTCCACCCCCTGCAGGATCTTCATGCCGTGGTCCCTGGCGAAGCTGCGCGCATTGTCCGACACCCGGCCGATGGAGACGACCATGCTGTCCCACGCCTCGGCCTTGCGGCGCGCCGCCTCGAGTTCGCGCAGGGACTCGATGCCCAGGCTGGCGGCCTTCCAGCGCTTGCACGACACCAGCGTCACGCGCCCGCCCTTGACGGCCCGGAAGTCGGCCGCGCCGTCCATGCGTTCCACCTGATATCCGCCGCGCCGCAACCCGGCCTCGATGACCTCGGCGAACTCGCGCCAGGCCATCGCCTCGACCGCCTGCAGGGTGGCCGCCACGCGCGCATGGCCTGGCACGCGCAATTGGCGCCAGGCGGCGATGCCGCCGGTCACGATGAACGGCAGGCCGACAAACGGGGCCAAGGACGCCATGTCCTTGGGAAAGATCGCATAGGTGCCGGCGCCGATGGCGATGGCCAGGCCGAAGCTGATCCACCACGGCGAGCGCAGCAGCACCGCGAACAGCGAATTCTCCGACATCTTCAGTTGCATGGCATACCCCGGGGGCGGCAGGTTGGGCGGCCCGCACTATACGACACTGCGCACGGGCCGCCTCGTATGTTCACTCAGGCGATGTTCGACTCCCCGGCCGCGGCGGCATCGAGCGGCATCACCTGCCACCCCGTCCCGGCGCGCACGAAACGCAGCGGCAGCGCATTGCCGTAGTAGGCCGTACTGACCGGTACCCTGAGCAAGCCGGCGAGCACGTAGAAGATGCCGCCGTGCGCCACGATCAGCGCGGTGGGCGGGTGCGCCCATGCCTCGATCAGGGCGGCCCGGGCGCGCTTGACGAAGGCCTCGAGCGACTCGCCGCCGGCGGGATCGCAGGTCCAGTCGAGTTCCCGCGAGGACGTGCCCACCAGTGCGCCGAAATTGCGCTCGCGCAAGCCTGCGCAGGTCAGCGGCGTGATGCCATGGCGCGCCGCGGCGGTCTGCGCGGTATGGTGGGCGCGCCGCATGTCGCTGCAGACGATGCTGGCGAATGTCTCGCCCGCCAGGATGTCGGCGGCGCGCACGGCCTGCGCCTCGCCGGTGGCGTCGAGCGGCTCGTCCGGCCCCTGGAAAATGCGCGAGGCGTTGCGCGCGGTCTGGCCGTGGCGCAGGAAGATGAACCGGTCGCAGGCGGGTTCGGCGCCCAGCGTTCCGGCGATGCCGAGCAGCGCGTCCAGGCCGCGCGTGGACGGGATCAGGGGGCTGGAATGGGTCATGGTGAGCGGGCTGCGGCCGGCGATGCGCCAATGGGTCATGGATGACGGGCAGGCACAAGTGTAGCCGGCGCCGGCCGCCGGGGTGCGCTGCGCATCGGGCCGGCCTTTGGCATGATGGCGCCTGCGAAAACAGATCCCGGGGAGACATTCTCATGGCCATCCATGCGATGAACCACTTCACCATCCTGACCGATGATGTGGAGGCCACGCGCGAGTTCTACTGCGAACTGCTCGACCTCCATGTCGGCTGGCGCCCGCCCTTCACCTTTCCCGGCCTGTGGCTGTATGCGGGCGACACCGCCATCCTGCACGTGATCGGCGGCAAGACCCGCGCGGAGTTGCATGCGGGCGTGATCGACCACATGGCTTTCACAGCCTCCGGACTGCCGGCCACGGCCAGGCGCCTCGCCGGGCGCGGCATCAGGTACGACCTGCGACGCCTGGCGAACATGCCGGACGGCCAGTGGCAGATGTTTTTCCATGACCCGAACGGCGCGCGCGTCGAACTCGACTTCGACGCGTCCGAAGCAGCGCCTGCCTGAGGCACCATGCGCAAGGCCGCGGCATTGCTGCTATGGCTGGTGTGCGCCGCTGCCGGCGCCGATGTGCAGGAGATGGTCGAGGTGCCGGCCGGGCCGTTCACCATGGGCAGCGACGACGGCCCCGCGGACGAACGGCCCGCCCATCGGGTCGAGCTCGCGCGCTTCCGCATCGACAGGCTGCCGGTCACCAATGCGGACTTCGCGGCCTTTCTGGAGGCCCACGGCGCGCGCGGCATGCGCGCCGGGCAGCCCTACCGGCGCTACGACGATGACGACGCCGACGCGCGCATCCATCGCGTCGATGGGCGCTGGCGCGCCGACGCCGGCCTGGAGCGGCATCCGGTCAACGAGGCCACCTGGGCCGGGGCGCGCGACTACTGCGCCTGGAAAGGCAAGCGCCTGCCAACCGAAGCCGAATGGGAAAAGGCCGCCCGCGGCACCGACGGCCGGCGCTACCCGTGGGGCAACGAGGCCCCCGATGCGCGCCGCGCCCGATTCGGGGCGGGCTGGACGCAGACCGTCGCCGTCGATGCGCTGCCGGCGGGGGCCAGCCCGTACGGCGCGCTCGACATGGCGGGCAACCAGTGGGAATGGGCATCTAGCCTGTACCGTCCTTATCCCTGGCGCCCCGACGACGGGCGCGAAGACCCGCAGGCCGATGGCGTGCGCGCCACCCGTGGCGGCGGGCATGATTCGCCGGCCGAGGAATTGACCACCACCCAGCGCGGCCGCAACCTGTCGCGCGCGCCACGCGCTGGACACCACAACATCGGTTTTCGCTGCGCCATGTAGCGCTGCGGGCAGCGCAGCGCGCCTCCGGCCGGACACGCGGCGCTCACCCGCCGCGCCCGCATGCCGCCGCAATGCAGGCGCAATGCAGGCGCAATGCAGCCATAAAGCAAAAGGCCCGGCTTGAAGCCGGGCCTTTTGAGCTGAACTTCAGCCGCGCCAAGACTACTCGGGTTCGCGGATGTTCGCCGCCTGCTTGCCCTTGGGGCCGGTGGTGACGTCGAAGCTGACCTTCTGGTTTTCCTTGAGGCTCTTGAAACCGCTGCCCTGGATCGCGGAGAAATGCGCGAAAAGGTCCTCACCGCCGCCATCCGGCGTGATGAAACCAAAACCCTTGGCGTCGTTGAACCACTTCACTGTACCTGTTGCCATGACTTGAACTTCCTTGAAAATTGAAAAGGGGACGTGCCCCGGGAGGGCGAAGGTCAAGACGGCGGGGTGATGAAGGGAAAAATACCGAACCGAAGACGACTGGTACTGAACCAGACAGCAACAACAACACTTCTTGAATATCGCCAGAGCAATATGGGCACTGGGGACCGGATATGCAAGACATTTCGGTCACCGGGGAGAAATAAGTGTGCCGCAGACCCGATAAACAACACTTCTCCGCGCGCTGGCGGTCGCGGGCGGCCCGGGCAGGCCTCCGCGGGAGGCCTCGGCCGGCGCGCTCGCGACAATCAGCGCGCCGGCCGGCTGTCCCGCGCAGCCTGCACCGGGGGAATGCTAATCGAGCGTGGCGATGACTTCCACTTCGATCAGGAATGCCGGGTCCACCAGGCCGGTGACGCCCACCATGGTGGCGGCCGGATAGGGGCCCGCGCCAAGGCGGCGATTGCGCACGGCCCGCACCACGGCCGCCTTCTCCGGTGTCAGGTCGACCACATAGGTCACCACCTTGAAGACGTCGGTCAGCCGGGCGCCGGCGCCGGCGAGCGCCGCCTCGATGTTGTCGTACACCTGCTCGGCCTGCGCGGCCAGGTCGCCGCGCCCGACGATTTCGCGCGCCGCGTCGAGGGCGACCTGCCCGGACACATGCACCTGCCGGCCGGCGGGAACGATGGTGATATGCGAGTAGCCGGCCGGCATCGACAGGCCGGGCGGATTGTGGGCTTGGGCGGGCACGGCGGGCTCCTTGGTTCGAAGTTGGGGAGCCCGATGATAGCGCCATCGGCGGGGCCCGCCGGCAGCGGGCGGGCCCCGGGGCGGCCAGGCCCGCTCACCCGCGCGCCGCGCGCGAACGCCTGAACGGCGCGAGAAAATCGAACAACGCCCCGAGGCTGCGCTCGAGCTGGTCGGTCATGAGCCAGTGGCTGGCGTGATCGAGTTCCACCAGCCGGGCCTGCGGGATGCGCTGCGCCAGCAGGCGCGCGTTCTCGGGCGGGATCAGCCGGTCCTCCAGACCGTGCAGCACCAGCGCCGGGCAGGCCAGGGCCGGCAGCGCGTGCCAGGAAGTCCAGGCCATGATGCCGAACAGCTGCGCCTGGTAGTTGCGCCGGTCGGGATAATGCGCCAGGCGTACCAGGCTGTCCTCCTCGATCAGGCTCTGCGGGGTGCGCGCCGCGTAGGTGAAGGGGCGCATGGCCTCGAGCGCCTGCTCGGCCGTCAAATCGCCCTTGGCGAGCAAGAGGCGCACCACGTCGTCCTCGGCCATGACCGCGAACGGCCGGCCGCAGTGGGTCGCCAGCAGCGCCAGCGAGCGGACCCGCCGCGGGTGCATGAGCGCGAACTGCTGGGCGATCATGCCGCCCATGGAGAACCCCGCCACATGGGCGCTCTCCACGCCGGCGGCGTCAAGCACCGCGCCGACGTCCTCGGCCATGGCGGCCACGCTGTGCACGATGAAATGGGACTTCTCGGTGCGCCCCGCGCCGCGGTTGTCGAGCAGGATCACCCGGTGGCGCCGCGCCAGCAGCGGCGCCATCCGGAACCACATCGCCGAACTGCAGCCCAGGCCCATGATGAGCACCAGCGGGTCCCCCTTGCCGAGGGCGGTCCAGTAGATGCGCGCGCCGTCGCGCAGGGCGTAGGCCATCGTGCCGGTCAGGGGATGAGCACGGTCCTGCCCACCACGCGGCCGTGGTGCAGGTCGTCGAGGGCCGCGTTGGCCTCCTCGAGCGGCCGGCGCGTGACCGGGATCGGCCGCATGCCGCGCGAGCGCGCCAACGCGACCAGTTCGCCGAGTTCCTGCAGGGTGCCGACATAGCTGCCCTGCAGGGTCAACGGCCGCATCGGGATCACCGGCAGGGCCAGCGTGATGTCGCCGCCCATCAGGCCGCACACGACCACATGGCCGCCGCGCGCGCTGGCCGCGATGGCCAGGCTGACCGTGGACGTTGCGCCGACCAAGTCGAGCACCGCACGCGCGCCGCCGGTGGCCGCGACGATCTGCTGCGCCGCATCCGGCGCCCGGGCATCGACCGCCGCCAGCGCGCCCGCGGCCAGCGCGGCGGCGCGCTTGGCGGGATCGATATCGACCACGATCGTCCCCCGCCCGCCCATCGCCCTGAGCACCTCGAGGGCCATCAGCCCGAGCCCGCCCGCGCCGATGATGACCACCGGGTCGGTCGTCAGGCGCGCGCCGAACTTGCGCAGCGCACTGTAGGTGGTGACGCCGGCGCAGGCCAGCGGCGCCGAGCATGCGCGGCGCGCCGGTGAGGGCCACCACGCCTTTTTGCAGGACCACGGCGCGGTCCGAAGGCGCCCGCAAGGGGAACGCCAGGGTCCCGTCCAGCCGGCCCCGGATTCGATCGGTTGTGATGATGCGTTTTCCCGGGTCAGCGCCTGGATTCGATGTCGCGCAGCTTGAAACGCTGGATCTTGCCGGTGGCCGTCTTCGGCAGCTCGGCAATGATCTCGATGAAGCGCGGGTATTTGTAGGGGGCGAGCCGGTCCTTGACAAAGGCCTTGAGTTCCGCGTCGCTCGCCGTCTGCCCGGGTTTGAGCACCACGAAGGCCTTGGTTTTGGTCAAGCCTTCCGCGTCGGTGACGCCGATGACCGCGGCCTCGAGCACGGCGGGATGCTGCGCGACGGTGGCTTCCACTTCAAACGGCGAGACGTAGATTCCGCTGACCTTGAGCATGTCGTCGCTGCGGCCGGAGTAGGTGTAGCTGCCGTCCTCGTTGCGTACGTACTTGTCGCCGCTCTTGGTCCATGCGCCCTGGAAGGTGTCGCGCGATTTGTCGCGGTTGCCCCAGTACATCAGCGCGGCGCTCGGGCCCTTGATGTAGAGGTCGCCGGTTTCGCCGTCCGCCACCACCCGACCATCCTCGCCGCGCAGCTCGATCTCGTAGCCGGGCACCGGCCAGCCGGTGGTGCCGTAGCGCACCCGGCCCGGCGCGTTCGACAGGAAGACATGCAACATCTCGGTCGAACCGATGCCGTCGATGACTTCAACGCCGAAGTGTGCGGTGAAGCGCTCGCCGAGTTCCGCCGGCAGCGCCTCGCCCGCCGAGGAGACCATGCGCAGCGCCACCTGGTTCCGGGCCGGCAGATTAGGCGAGGCGAGCATCCCGGCGAATCCGGTGGGCGCCCCGAAGAAAATCGTCGGCTTGTGCTCGATCCAGCGCTTGAAGGTGGCGTCAGGGGTCGGGCGTTCAGCCATCAGGACCGTGGTCGCGCCCACGCTCATCGGGAACGACAGGCCGTTGCCCAGGCCATAGGCGAAGAACAGTTTGGCGGCGGAAAAGCAGGTGTCGCTCTCCCTGATCTGCAACAGGCGCGTGCCGTACAGCTCGGCAGTCCAGTACAGGTTGGCGTTGGTATGCACCGCGCCCTTGGGCCGGCCGGTCGAGCCGGAAGAGTAGAGCCAGAAGGCCGGTTCGTCGGGACCGGTGGCGGCGCACTCCGCGAGCGGCGCCTGCGCGGCGATGCAGGCCTCGAGATCCCGCGCATTCGCGGGGAGCGCCGTCCCCGCCGCCGGATGCGAGACGATGATGGTTCCAACCTCGGCCCTGACGCCCGCGGGCGCCAGGGCGAGCGCGGCCTCCAGCACCGGCAGCAAGGCCCCGGAAACGAACACCGCCCGGGAACGGCTGTTCTCGAGCATGAAGGCATAGTCTTCGGCGGTCAGCAGCGTGTTGACCGCGACCGGAACCACGCCGGCGTACAGGGCGCCCAGGAACGCGACCGGCCAGTCCGCGCAGTCGTGCATCAGCAACAGCACCCGCTCCTCGCGGCGCACATCGGCGGCGAGCAGGGCGGCGGCGACCCGGCGAACGCGCTCGGCCAGGTCGCCGTAGCTCAGGGTGCCGTAATCGTCGATGAAGGCGGTCTTGGCGGCGCGCCCGGCGTTGCGCTCGATCAGGTGCCGGGCGAAGTTGAAACGCGCCTCCGGGGCGGGGATGTCATTCAGGGTCATCGCGGTCTCCTCAGGGGTTGTCGTTTTCTTTCGGGGTCAGGTGGAGCGGGTGAATTCGATCCGGCCTTCGGGCAGCAGGTAGAGCACCAGCGCGCGGCCCTGCGCAACGGTGGGTCGGTGCGCGCTGCCCGGGGCGTACACCAGCCAGCCGGCGGGCCGGCCGTCGAACGTGGCGTTGCCTTCCTGGGGCATGATCAGGTCGATCTCGCCGTTCGGGTGGATGTGGTGCGGCCCGGCGATGTCCTGCATGTCCACGACATCGACGGAGAAGCCGTGCAACTCCGGCGCCGGCTTGCAGACCCGGCCGTACCTGATGCCCCCGCCTTCACGGTCGCACAGCCAGCCCTCGGCGACACCCGCCTCGCAGGCACTTTTCAGGCGCGCGTAGGTGGCGCTGCCCGCACCGTGCTCGGCGTTCAGCCAGGCCTCGAGGTTGGCGTCGAGCGGCCGGCCGCCGATCTGCGCGCTCACCGCGGCGATTTGATCCTTGAATTCCGAAGGGGACATGTCAAGCAACTCCGATCATGGGTAGTAGGTTGCAGGCAGCCTTGTCGCAATGGTTTCCGCCGAGCCCTGGGATGCACGCAGCCGGGATATCTGGGAGGCCTTGTGAAAAACCGGGATATGAATTATTGTGCTTCCATGAACTATAAAGCGCAAAAAACTTGATGTCAAGCAATATATTGCATGTTTCGAAACCTTCATTCCATACCGACACGCCACGTTCCGCTCCCCCCAAGGCCAGGCGGCTCGCCAGGGGACCGCATCCGCCCATGAATCCTTCAGCCAGGCAGCCTGACGAAAGCGAAAAGCACCCGTTCCTCGTCGCGCTCGGTGAGCGCGTGCGCGCACTGCGCGTACGCCGCGGCATGACACGCAAGGCCGCCGCGCAAGCGGCCGGCGTGTCCGAGCGCCACTGGGCCAACCTCGAATACGGCGTCGGCAACGCCTCCATCATCGTGCTGGTGCAGGTGGCGGAGGCGCTGCATTGCCCCCTGGCCGAACTCATCGGTGACGTCACCACGTCGTCACCCGAGTGGTTGCTGTTGCGCGAACTGCTGGAGCGCCGGGACGAAGCCGAACTCCGGCGTGCGCGCATCGCCGTCGGTGAATTGTTCGGCACAGGAGGGGGCAACGCGCAGCGCAGTTCGCGCCTTGCCCTGGTGGGCCTGCGCGGGGCAGGCAAGTCGACACTCGGCCAGATGCTGGCCGATGACCTCGGCTTCCCCTTCGTCGAACTGTCGCAGGACATCGAGCAATTCGCCGGCTGTTCGGTGGCCGAAATCCAGGCGCTCTACGGACAGAACGCTTACCGTCGCTACGAACGCCGCGCCCTCGAGGAAGCGATACAGATCCACAGCGAGGCGGTGCTCGCCATCCCGGGCGGCCTGGTGTCCGACGCCGCCACCTTCAACCTGCTGCTCGCCCACTGCACCACCATCTGGCTGCAAGCCGAGCCGGAGGACCACATGCAGCGCGTTGCCGCCCAGGGCGACATGCGGCCGATGGCGGCCAGCGCCGAAGCCATGGAAGACCTGAAACGCATCCTGGCCGGACGTGCCGCCTTCTATTCCAAGGCGGAGTTCACCGTGAACACCAGCGCGCAGTCGCTGACCGATTCGTTCGCCCTGCTGCGGCAGGTGGCGCGCGGTGCGCTGCGGTTGCCCGCCTGACGGGAAGCCGAATCCGGGCACTGCACGCCTTCAGAAATCGGGAAGGAAAAACGGGCGCGGAGCCAGGATCAAAATATATGCGATGTGATATGCAATAAATTGCTTGACACGAAAAATTACAGGCAATATTATGCACACATCGTGATTGAAACCACGCTGAAACCCTGACCACCAGCACCGGCCCCGCATCCAACCCGACGCCGCAACCCATTCAAGGAGACCCATCGTGAGCCACCCGCAGACCGTCGACTACCAGACCAATCCTTCCCTCTACAAGCACTGGAAGCTGTCCTTCGACGGCGCCATCGCCACGCTGGCGGCGGATTTCGACGAAAACGGCGGGTTGAAGCCGGGCTACAAGCTCAAGCTCAACAGCTATGACCTGGGCGTCGACATCGAACTCAACGACGCGATCAACCGCATCCGTTTCGAGCATCCCGAAGTGCGCACCGTGGTCATCACCAGCGCCAAGGACAAGGTGTTCTGCTCCGGCGCCAACATCTACATGCTGGGCACCTCCAGCCACGGCTGGAAAGTGAACTTCTGCAAGTTCACGAATGAAACCCGCAACGGGCTGGAGGACTCCTCCAAATACAGCGGCCTGAAATTCCTCGCGGCCGTCAACGGCGCCTGCGCCGGCGGCGGTTACGAACTGGCATTGGCCTGCGACGAGATCATCCTCGTCGATGACCGCTCCTCGGCCGTGAGCCTGCCCGAGGTGCCGCTGCTCGGCGTGCTGCCCGGCACCGGCGGACTCACCCGCGTAACCGACAAGCGCCACGTGCGCCATGACCTGGCCGACATCTTCTGCACCACCACCGAAGGCGTGCGCGGCAAGAAGGCCAAGGACTGGCGCCTGGTCGATGAAATCGCCAAGCCCGCTGTCTTCGCCGCCACGGTGAAGAAGCGCGCACTCGAGCTGGCGGAAAAAAGCGACCGCCCGGCCGACGCCAAGGGCGTGGCCCTGACGCCCCTGCAACGCACGGTCGCCGCCGACAGTCTTGCCTATGGCCATGTGCGTGTGGACATCGACCGCGCCAAGCGCCTCGCGACCTTCGTCGTCAAGGCGCCCACCGCCCCGGTGCAAGCCGAAATCGCCGCCATCGAAGCCGCGGGGGCCGACTGGTATCCGCTGGCCCTGGCACGTGAACTCGAAGATGCGATCCTCTCGATGCGCACCAACGAGCTCGATATCGGCACCTGGATCCTGCGCACCGAGGGCGATGCCGCCCAGGTGCTGGCGATGGACGCGGTGCTGGTCGCCCACAAGAACCACTGGCTGGTACGCGAGACCATCGGTTTGCTGCGCCGTACCCTGAGCCGCCTGGACGTCTCTTCGCGCAGCCTGTTCGCGCTCATCGACCAGGGCTCCTGCTTCGCCGGCACCTTTCTCGAGCTGGCTCTGGCCTGCGACCGCAGCTACCAGCTGGCCCTGCCGGACACGCCCGAGCGGGCGCCGAAGATCACCGTCTCGGACACCAATTTCGGTTTCTATCCGATGGCGACCGGCCAATCGCGCCTGCAACGCCGCTTCTACGACGAAGCGCCGGCGCTCGACGCCGTCCGCGCCCGGGCCGGCCAGGCGCTCGACGCCGATGCCGCCTTCGCGCTCGGCCTGGTGACCTCCAACCCCGACGACATCGACTGGACCGACGAGATCCGCATCGCGCTCGAGGAGCGCGCGGCGATGTCGCCCGACGCGCTGACCGGCATGGAAGCCAACCTGCGCTTCAACGGCCCCGAGAACATGTTCACCCGCGTGTTCGGCCGGCTCACCGCCTGGCAGAACTGGATTTTCCAGCGCCCCAACGCCGTCGGCGAGAGGGGCGCGCTCAAGGTGTTCGGCAAGGGCGACAAGGCCCAGTTCGACTGGAACCGCGTTTAAGGCAACCCAACCATTTCCCAGCGACAATCGCCAGGCACTCAATCAAGGAGTACATCATGTCGATCAACTACAGCGAAAAGATCCCCAACAACGTCAACCTCTCCGAAGATCGCACGCTGCAGCGCGCGCTCGAACAATGGCAGCCCAACTTCCTCAGCTGGTGGGACGACATGGGGCCGGACGGCTCCAACGATTTCGACGTCTACCTGCGCACGGCCGTGAGCGTCGATCCGCAAGGCTGGGCGCAGTTCGGGCACGTCAAGATGCCTGACTACCGGTGGGGCATCTTCCTCAACCCGGGCGATGCCGAGCGCAAGATACACTTCGGCGACCACCTGGGCGAGAAGGCCTGGCAGGACGTGCCCGGCGAGTACCGCGCCAACCTGCGCCGCATCATCGTGACGCAAGGCGACACCGAGCCGGCCTCGGTCGAGCAGCAGCGCCACCTGGGTCTCACCGCCCCAAGCCAGTACGACCTGCGCAACCTGTTCCAGGTCAATGTCGAGGAAGGTCGCCACCTGTGGGCCATGGTGTACCTGCTGCACAAGCACTTCGGCCGCGATGGCCGCGAGGAAGCCGAGGCGCTTCTGGAGCGCCGCAGCGGCCAGGAGGACAACCCGCGCATCCTCGAGGCTTTCAACGAGAAGACGCCAGACTGGCTGTCCTTCTTCATGTTCACCTATTTCACCGACCGGGACGGCAAGTTCCAGTTGTGCGCGCTGGCCGAGTCGGCGTTCGACCCGCTCGCCCGCACCACCAAGTTCATGCTCACCGAGGAGGCGCATCACATGTTCGTGGGCGAGTCGGGCGTCTCGCGCGTGGTGCAGCGCACCTGCCAGATGATGAACGAGCTCAAGACCGACGACCCGAAAAAGCTGCGCGCCGCCGGCGTGATCGATCTGCCGACCCTGCAGCGCTACCTGAATTTCCACTTCTCGGTCACCGTGGACCTGTTCGGGGCGGACGAGTCCAGCAACGCCGCCACCTTCTACTCGACCGGCCTGAAAGGCCGGTACGAGGAGGGCAAGCGCACCGACGACCATCAGCTGCGCGGCCAGTCCTACAAGATCCTGCAGGTCGCCAACGGCACGCTGTCGGAAAAGGAAGTGCCGATGCTCAATGCGCTCAACGAAGTGCTGCGCGACGACTACATCAAGGACTCGGTCGCCGGCGTGGAGCGCTGGAACAAGGTGATCGATAAGGCCGGCATCCCGTTCCGCCTCAAGGTGCCGCACAAGGCCTTCCACCGCAACATCGGCGCGCTCAAGGGCATCAAGGTGTCGCCCGACGGCCGTGTCGTTTCGGAAGCCGAATGGAACGCCAAAATCGGCGAGTGGCTGCCCACCGCGGAAGACCGCGCCTATGTGCAGTCCCTGATGGGCCGCGTGGTCGAGCCGGGCAAGTTCGCCAACTGGATCGCGCCGCCGGTGATGGGCATCAACCGCCAGCCGGTCGATTTCGAGTACGTGCGCTTCAATTGACGAGTCGCAGCGGCACCGCCGGCATCGCTTCCACGCGGTACCGGCGGTGTGCCGACATGGCAGACGGAACATGAAAGCCACCAGGAGACAATCATGAACGCACCGGCCGACCCCGCCCTCATCAAGCAGCACCTGATCGACCCGGAGATCTGCATCCGCTGCAACACCTGCGAATCGATCTGCCCGGTGCAGGCCATCACCCACGATTCGCGGAACTACGTGGTCGACGCGTCCAAGTGCAACCTGTGCATGGACTGCATCTCGCCCTGCCCGACCGGCTCGATCGACAACTGGCGCACCCTGCCGCGGGTGGCGGCCTACACCATCGAGGCGCAACTGGAATGGGACGAGCTGCCGGCCGAGGTGCCCGTCGAGTCGTTCGGCGCCGCCGGCGCACCGCCTGCTGACATGGCCGCGCCGGCGCCGGTGCAGGACAGCCATGCCGACGCCGGCGCCGCGGTGGCGCCGGCCTTCAACAGCGCGCGCTTCGGCGCCACCCTGCCGCCCTGGTCGGCCGCGCATCCGTACACCAACCTGTACGGCCCCAAGGCCGCGGAAAAGTTCGTCACCGCCACCGTGGTAGGCAACGTCCGGGTCACTGAGGTGGGCAAGGAATACGACACCCACCATATCGTGCTCGATTTCGGCGCCACACCCTTCCCGGTGCTTGAAGGCCAGTCGATCGGCATCATCCCGCCCGGCAACGACGCCAGCGGCCGCACCCACCACGTGCGCCAGTACTCGGTAGCCAGCCCGCGCAACGGCGAACGCCCCGGCTACAACAACGTGGCGCTGACCATCAAGCGGGTGCTGGAGGACCACCAGGGCAACCCGGTGCGCGGCGTCGCCTCGAACTACATGTGCGACCTGGCGGTAGGCGACACCGTGCAGGTGACCGGGCCGTTCGGCACCAGTTTCCTGATGCCCAACCACCCGCGCTCGAACATCGTGATGATCTGCACCGGCACCGGCAGCGCGCCGATGCGCGCGATGACCGAATGGCGCCGGCGGCTGCGCAACAGCGGCAAGTTCGAGGGCGGCAAGCTGACGCTGTTCTTCGGCGCGCGCACCAAGGAGGAACTGCCCTACTTCGGCCCGCTGCAGAACCTGCCCAAGGACTTCATCGACATCAATTTCGCCTTCTCGCGCGCGGCGGGCAAGCCCAAGCGCTATGTGCAGGACGCCATGCGCGAGCGCGCCGCCGACCTAGCGCCGCTGCTGGCCGATCGCAACACTTATTTCTATGTCTGCGGTCTGAAGAGCATGGAAGAAGGCGTGCTCCTGGCCCTGCGCGACGTGGCCGTACAATCCGGCGGCGACTGGGAAGCGCTGGCGGCCGGCCTGAAGCAAGACGGCCGCCTGCACCTGGAAACCTACTGAACCCGGGCCGCGCGGCGTGAGCTGCCGGCCCGCGACCACGCCCCGCGCGCCGCCCGCCCCATGCCTTTCATCGACGTTCTCGGCACCAGCATCGAATACACGCGCCATTCCGGCGCCGGCAATCGCGCCACCGTGGTAATGCTGCACGAGGGTCTCGGGTCGGTGTCGATGTGGCGCGACTTCCCGGCGCGGGTGGCCGCCAGCACCGCGCACACGGTGATCGCGTATTCGCGCAGCGGCTACGGCAAGTCGGACCCGCTGCCGGACGGTGACGACCCGGCCGGCCCGCGGCGCAACCTGCGCCGGCCCGACTTCATGCACCGCGAAGCCTTCGAGGTGCTGCCTGCCCTGCTGGCCGCGCTCGGCATCGAGCGTCCGGTGCTGTTCGGCCACTCCGACGGCGGCACCATCGCCCTGCTGTACGCGAGCCGCCATCCCGCCACCGGCGTGATCGCCATGGCGCCGCACGTGAAGGTCGAGGACATCTCGATCGCCAGCATCATCGAGGCGCGCACCGCGTGGGAGACCACCGACCTGCCGCAGAAGCTCGCCAGGCACCATGACGATGCCGAAGGCGCGTTTCGCGGCTGGAACGACATCTGGCTCCATCCCGACTTCCGCGCCTGGAGCATCGAGGCCGAACTGCCGCTGATCAAGGCGCCCATCCTCGCCATCCAGGGCGAGGACGACCAGTACGGCACGCTCTACCAGATCGAGGAAATCGCGCGCCGCAACATCCGCACGCGGCTGTTCAAGATCCCGGCCTGCAGGCATTCGCCGCACCGCGACCACCCGGACGTAGTGCTCTCGGCCGTGCAGTCCTTTCTCGCCACCCTGCCGGAGACGCGCAAGAGCGCGGCCTGAAGCGGCGCCGGCCGCTCAGGCGCCCGAGCCGAAGGCCGCGCGCCGCAGGCGGTCGTTCACGCCTTCCCATTCGCCGCCGGCGGGCGGGGCTTCCACCAGGATCAGGTCGCAACCGGCCGCATCGAGTTCGCGCAAGGCGGCATAGAGGGCATGCGCGTAGGCGCGCGCGTCGCGCGCGGCACGCACGTGGGCGCGCACCGCCGCCGGCGCGGCCTCGAAGGAGAACAGGGCCACCGGACGCCCGGCCGCACCGGCGATCGCCGCGGCGAGCCGGGCAGCCGGCACGACCTGCGTGCGGGTCGCCGGCGCGTAGTGCGCATCCAGGCTGCCGGAGACGCGCGGCGCAGGTGCCTGAGCGTGTTGCGCCGGCAGGCGCCCGCCCAGCACGGCGGCGACCTGCTCGGCGGTGATGCGGCCCGGGCGCAGCAGCCGCGCCGGCTCGCCGGTGCAGTCCACGATGGTCGACTCGATGCCGACCTCGCTCTGCCCGCCGTCAAGCACCAGATCGACCGCGTCGCCGAATTCCTCGCGCACATGCGCGGCGGTGGTCGGGCTGACGCGGCCGAACTTGTTGGCCGACGGGGCGGCCACGCCGGCGGGCCGGCCCGGACGGCCTGCGGCGAACGCGGCGAGCACGGCATGGGCCACCGCATGGGCGGGCACGCGCAGGCCCACGGTGTCCTGCCCGCCGGTGACGGCGTCGAGCACATGCGGCGCACGCCTGAGAATGAGGGTCAGCGGTCCCGGCCAGAAGGCCTCCGCCAGGCGCCGCGCCGACGCGGGAATCCCGATCGCCCAGGCGTCGATGTCGGCCGCGCTTGCCAGGTGCACGATCACAGGATGGTCGGCGGGGCGGCCCTTGGCCGCGAAGATGCGCGCCACGGCGGCGGCGCTCGAGGCGTCGGCCGCCAGACCGTAGACGGTTTCGGTCGGCAGTCCGATCAGGCCGCCGCGCTCCAGGATTTCGACCGCGCGGCGTACTTCGGCCGGGTTCACGGCGCAATCAGCGCGCGGACCGACGCGGCCGATGCCAGTGCGTCGTCGAGGGTCACGCCAAGCACCGTGACATGGCCCATCTTGCGCCCGGGGCGCGCCTGCGACTTGCCGTAGAGGTGCAGCTTGGCGCTGCCATGGCCCAGCAATCGTTCCCAGGGCGGCGGATCGGCGGCATGCGAACCACGCCAGGATTCGCCGAGGATGTTGAGCATCACCGCAGGGGTGTGCTGGCGGGTGTCACCCAGCGGCAGCCCGGCCAGCACCCGCACCTGCTGCTCGAACTGGCTGGTGACGCAGGCGTCGATGGTGTAGTGGCCGCTGTTGTGCGGGCGCGGGGCGATCTCGTTGACCAGCACGGCGCCGTCATCGAGCACGAAGAACTCCACGCACAGCACGCCCACATAGTCAAGCGCGGCGGCGATGCGCAGCGCGCCGGAGCGCGCCGCCTCGGCCAGGGCGTCGTCGATGCGCGCCGGCGCCACGCTGGTGTCGAGGATGCCGCCCCGGTGCTCGTTCTCGGCCACCGGAAAAACCGCCACGCCGGTCGTGCGGGTGCGCGCCACCACCACCGAGATCTCGGTCTTCAATGCCAGGCGCTTTTCAAGCACGCACGGCACCTCGCCGAACCCGACAAAGGCCGCGCGCGCCTCCTGCGCGGACGCCACCCGCGCCTGCCCCTTGCCGTCGTAGCCCAGGCGCGCCACCTTGAGGATGCCAGGAAACAGCGCCGCCGGCGGCGCGTCCAGGTCGGCCGCGTTGCGCACCACCAGGTGCGGCGCCACCGCCACGCCGGTGGCTTCGATGAACTGCTTCTCGCGGATGCGGTCCTGCGCGATGGCCACGGAGGACGCCATCGGACTGACCAGGCAATGGCCGGCCAGGAACTCCAGCGCCTTGGCCGGCACGTTCTCGAACTCGGTGGTCACCCCCTTGCACAGGCGCGCCAGTTCCTCCAGCCCCTGCGGGTCGAGATAGTCGCGGCGAATATGCAGGTCGGCCACCGTGCCGGCCGGGCTTTCCGCGCCGGGATCGAGCACGGCGACCCGATAGCCCATGCTCTGCGCAGCCATGCAGAACATGCGGCCGAGTTGGCCACCACCGAGCAAACCGAGCCAGGCGCCCGGCGGGATGATGGGATGGGACATCGCGGCCTCGCTACCTCAAGTCCGGGCTCGGTCGTGGGACGGCGAGCCAGGCGCCCGGCGGGATGATGGGATGGGACATCTCGGCCTCGCTACCTCAAGTCCGGGCTCGGTCGTGGGACGGCGAGCCAGGCGCCCGGCGGGGTGATGGGATGGGACATCGCGGCCTCGCCAGGCTACTTGGCCGGCGGCAGGGTCATGTCGCGCGCCGCCTTGTTCTGCCGCCTGCGAAAGGCCTCCAGCTTGAGCGCCAACGCCCGGTCGCCGCGCGCGAGCATGGCCACCGCGAACAGGGCTGCGTTGGCGGCGCCGGCTTCGCCGATGGCGAAGGTGGCCACCGGCACACCCTTGGGCATCTGCACGATGGAATACAGCGAATCCAGGCCGGCCAGGTGCCGCGACGGCACAGGCACGCCCAGCACCGGCACGATGGTCTTGGCGGCGATCATGCCGGGCAGATGCGCCGCGCCGCCGGCGCCGGCGATGATGGCCGACAGGCCGCGCCGGGCCGCCCCTTCCGCGTAGGCGAACATCTCGTCGGGCATGCGGTGCGCCGAGAGCACCTGGCACTCGTGCGGCACGGCGAATTCTGCGAGGATCCTCACCGCCGCCTCCATCACCGGCCAGTCGCTCGAACTGCCCATCACCACGCCGACCTGCGCCCTGGACTGCTTTTCGGGCGCCGGACGCTTTGCCGAACCTTCGCTCATGGACGCAGCTCCTCGCCGGTGAGCCGCGTCAGGGCCTCGCGATACTTGGCCGCGGTGCGTTCGATCACCTCGGCCGGCAGCGGCGGCGGCGGCGGCTTTTTGTTCCAGGTGAGCGTTTCCAGGTAGTCGCGCACGAACTGCTTGTCGAACGAGGGCGGACTCACGCCCACCCGATACTGGTCGACCGGCCAGAAGCGCGAGGAATCAGCGGTGAGCACCTCATCCATCAGCGTCAGCGTGCCGTCGGCGTCGAGACCGAATTCGAACTTGGTATCGGCGATGATGATGCCGCGGGTGGCCGCATAGCGTGCCGCTTCCTCGTAGAGCCGGATGCTGATATCACGTACGCGGTTGGCCAGTTCGGCGCCGATGAGTTTGGCCACATGGTCGAACGCGACGTTCTCGTCGTGCTCGCCCAGTTCGGCCTTGCTGGCGGGTGTGAAGATGGGCAGGGCAAGCTTTTGCGCCTGCTGCATGCCGGCCGGCAGCGCGATGCCACAGATGCCGCCGGTGGCCTGGTAGTCCTTCCAGCCCGAGCCGATGATGTAGCCGCGCACCACCGCCTCGACCGGGAGCGGCTTGAGCCGCTTGGCCACCACCGCGCGACCGGCGATCTGGCCCATCTCGGCGGGGGCCACCACGCTTTCCGGCGCGATGCCGGTCAGGTGATTGGGCACGATATGCCTCAAGCGGGCGAACCAGAAATTGGCCATCTGGTTGAGCACCCGACCCTTGGCGGGAATCGGTTCGGCCATCACCACGTCGAACGCCGACAGGCGGTCGGTGGTGACCATCAGGAGCTTGTCCTCGCCCACCGCGTAGGTGTCGCGCACCTTGCCGCGATAGACGAATGGCAGGCTCTTGATGGACGATTCGTAGAGGACGGTCACGTGACGGCACGGCCCCTAGTTGACGACCTGCGACAGCTTGCCCGAGGCGTAGGCGGCGGCGATGTCGGGGAGCGGGATCGGCTTGATCTTGGAGGCCTGGCCGGCGCAGCCGAACTGTTCGTAGCGTTCCTTGCAGATCGCCTTGGCGGCGGCGCGCGCGGGCTTGAGGTAGTCGCGCGGGTCGAAATGGCTCTTGTTCTCGTTCATGAACTTGCGGATGGCGCCGGTCATGGCCAGCCGGATGTCGGTGTCGATATTGACCTTGCGCACGCCGTGCTTGATGCCTTCCTGGATTTCCTCGACCGGAACGCCGTAGGTTTCCTTCATCTCGCCGCCGTTGGCGCGGATGATGGCCAGCAGGTCCTGCGGCACCGAGGAAGAGCCGTGCATGACCAGGTGCGTGTTGGGGATGCGCTTGTGGATCTCCTTGATGCGCTCGATGGCCAGGATGTCGCCGGTGGGCTTGCGCGAGAACTTGTAGGCGCCATGCGAGGTGCCGATGGCGATCGCCAGGGCGTCGATCTGGGTTTTCCTGACGAAATCGGCGGCCTGGTCCGGGTCGGTCAGGAGCTGGTCGCGGGTCATGGTGGCGTCGGTGCCGTGGCCGTCCTCCTTGTCGCCGCGCATGGTCTCGAGCGAGCCCAGGCAGCCCAGTTCGCCCTCGACGGTGATGCCGAGCCGGTGCGCCACGCCCACCACCTTCTGGGTCACGTCGACGTTGTAATCGTATTCGGCGATGGTCTTGCCGTCGGCCATGAGCGAGCCATCCATCATCACCGAGGAGAAGCCCAGCTTGATGGCGCCTTCGCACACCGCCGGCGACTGGCCGTGGTCCTGGTGCATCACCACCGGAATGTCGGGATAGGTATCGACAGCCGCCTGGATCAGGTACTTGAGGAAGGTTTCGCCTGCATACTTGCGCGCGCCGGCCGAGGCCTGCATGATCACCGGCGAGTTGGTTTCGGCGGCGGCTTCCATGATGGCCTGGACCTGCTCGAGGTTGTTGACGTTGAAGGCGGGCAGGCCGTAGCCGTTTTCGGCGGCATGGTCGAGAAGCTGGCGCATCGAGACGAGTGGCATGGAAACTCCTGGTTGTCAGGGGGACGAAAAGGGGTATTTTAAGGGGCGGCCCGCGCGCGTCCCTAGCTATGCTCGCCGACGCGAACGATCTTGAGGGTGTTGGTGCCGCCCGCCTTGCCGATCGGCTCGCCGATGGTGATGACGATCAGGTCGCCCTTGGCGACCACGCCTTCGGCGAGCAGGAAGGCTTCCGAGTCGGCCAGCAGGCGGTCGCGGTCGGGCGCGTCCATCGGCATCATGAACACGCGGGTGTCGCGGAACAGCGCGAGCTTGCTGTAGGTTCCCGTCTCCGGCGTCAGGGCATAGATGGGCACGCCCGAATTCAGGCGGCTCATCCACAGCGCGGTGGAGCCGGACTGCGTGAGGGCGACGATGGCCTTGACCTTGAGATGGTGCGCGGTGAACAGCGCCGCCATCGCGATGGACTGGTCGATGCGGGTGAACACCCGGTTGAGGAAGTCCTGGTCGAGCTTGACCTCGGTGTCCATGGACTTGTCGGTCTCCACGCAGATGCGGTGCATGGCCTCGACGGCCTCGACCGGGAACTTGCCGGAGGCCGATTCGGCCGACAGCATCACCGCGTCGGTGCCGTCGAGCACCGCGTTGGCCACATCGCTGACCTCGGCGCGGGTGGGCACGGGCGAGGTGATCATGGATTCCATCATCTGGGTGGCCGTGATGGAGAGCTTGTTCATCTCGCGGGCCATGCGGATCATGCGCTTTTGCAGCGCCGGCACCGCGGCGTCGCCCACTTCGACGGCCAGGTCGCCGCGCGCCACCATGATGCCGTCGGACGCCTTGAGGATCTCCTCGAGCGCGGGAATCGCCTCGGCACGCTCGATCTTGGCGATCAGGAGCGACTTGCCGCCCTTGGCGCGCATGAGTTCGCGCGCCATGTACATGTCGGAGCCGGATTTCGGGAACGATACCGCCAGGTAGTCCGCCCCCAGCGCCACCGAGGTGTTGATGTCCTCGATGTCCTTGGCGGTGAGCGGCGGGGCGGTGAGCCCGCCGCCCTGCTTGTTGATGCCCTTGTTGTTCGACAGCACCCCGCCGACCCTGACGGTGGTGCTCACGCGGTTGCCGACGACCCTGTCGACGGCCAGCACGATCTTGCCGTCGTCGAGCAGCAGGACATCGCCGACCTTGACGTCGTGCGGCAGTTCCTTGTAGTCGATGCCCACCGCCTCGGCGTTGCCCAGTTCGCAGTCGGCGTCGAGCACGAAGCCGGCGCCCCTCTCGAGCAGGACCTTGCCTTCGGCGAACCTGCCGACACGGATTTTCGGCCCCTGCAGGTCCGCCAGAATGGCCACCGCGCGCCTGTGCTCGGCGGCGATGCTGCGCACCAGCCTCGCGCGGGCGATGTGGTCCTGCGCGCTGCCGTGCGAAAAATTCAGCCGCACCACGTCGACGCCGGCGGCGATCAGGCGCCCGAGGGTGTCCGCGTCGCTGGAAGCCGGACCGAGCGTGGCTACGATCTTGGTGCTGCGTGACATGGCATGCCCTTGTGGTCGTATCGTGGCCGCGGTCGTCGGCGCCGCCGCTTAGGCGCGCTCTTCGAGGACTTGCACGGCGGGCAGCACCTTGCCCTCGAGGAATTCGAGGAACGCGCCGCCGGCGGTCGAAATGTAGCCGATCTTCTGCGCCACGCCGTACTTGTTGATGGCGGCGATGGTGTCGCCGCCGCCGGCGATCGAAAACGCCTTGGACGCGGCGATCGCCTCGGCCACCGCGCGCGTGCCGCCGCCGAACTGGTCGAACTCGAACACCCCGACCGGCCCGTTCCAGACGATGGTGCCGGCACCGGCGATGAGACCGGCCAGCGCCCGGGCGCTCTGCGGACCGATGTCGAAGATCATGTCGTCGGGCGCCACGTCCCGCGCGGCCTTGGTGGCCGCCGCCGCGTCGGCGGCGAACCGCTTGCCGACCACCACGTCGACCGGGATGGGCACCGAGCCGCCCTTGGCGGCCATCCTGTCCATCACCGCCCTGGCGTCGGCGAGCATGTCGGGCTCGGCCAGCGACTTGCCTATGGGCAGGCCCTCGGCCAGCATGAAGGTGTTGGCGATGCCGCCGCCGACGATCATGTGGTCCACCCGCTCGGCAAGCGCCTGCAGGATGGACAGCTTGGTCGAGACCTTGGAACCGGCGACGATCGCCACCAGCGGGCGCCGGGGCGCCGCCAGGGCGGCGGCGAGCGCATCGAGTTCGGCCGCCATCAGCGGGCCGGCGCAGGCAATCGCCGCATGCCTGGCCATGCCGTGCGTGGTGGCCTCGGCCCGGTGGGCGGTGCCGAAGGCGTCGTTGACATAGATGTCGCACAGCGCGGCCATCCTGCGCGCCAGGGCGTCGTCGTTCTTCTTCTCGCCCTTGTTGCAGCGGCAGTTCTCCAGCAGCACCACCTGCCCCGGCGCCACCTCGACGCCATCGACCCAGCCGGACTTGAGCGGCACATCGCGCCCCAGCAGTTCGCCCAGGCGCTTGGCGACGGGCGCCAGCGAATCCTCCGGCCTGACCTCGCCCTCGGTGGGGCGGCCCAGGTGGGAGGTCACCATCACGGCGGCGCCGGCGTCGAGGGCGCAGCGGATGCCGGGCAGCGAGGCGCGGATGCGCGTGTCGTCGGTGATGCGGCCGGCGTCGTCCTGCGGCACGTTGAGATCGGCGCGGATGAACACGCGCCTGCCTTTGAGGTCGAGGTCCTGCAGTCGGAGGAATTTCACGGGCTTGGACTCGGGCGAAGGTTGATCTACCGGGCGACCACGCGCGCCATCTCGAGGCACTTGTTGGAGTAACCCCACTCGTTGTCGTACCACGCCACGATCTTGACGAAAGTGCTGTCGAGCGCGATGCCGGCTTCGGCGTCGAACACCGACGTGCAGGGCTCGCCACGGAAGTCGGTGGCGACCACCTTGTCTTCGGTGTAGCCGAGCACGCCCTTCAGGGCGCCCTGGCTTTGCGCTTTCATCTCGGCGCAGATTTCGGCATAGGTGGCCGGGCTGGTCAGTTCGCAGGTGAGGTCGACAACCGAGACGTCCGAGGTCGGCACGCGGAACGACATGCCTGTGAGCTTCTTGTTGAGCTCGGGAATGACCACGCCCACCGCCTTGGCCGCGCCGGTCGATGAGGGAATGATGTTCTCGAGGATGCCGCGCCCGCCGCGCCAGTCCTTGTTGGACGGGCCGTCGACGGTCTTTTGCGTCGCGGTGGCGGCATGCACGGTGGTCATCAGGCCGCGCTTGATGCCCCACTTGTCGTTGAGCACCTTGGCCACCGGCGCCAGGCAGTTGGTGGTGCAGGACGCGTTGGAGATGATGGCCTGGCCGGCGTAGGTCCGGTCGTTGACCCCGAAGACGAACATCGGCGTGTCGTCCTTGGACGGGGCCGACATGATGACCTTTTTCGCCCCCGCGTCGACATGCTTTTGCGCGGTGTCCTTGGTGAGGAACAGCCCGGTCGATTCGATGACGACATCGGCGCCAACCTCGCCCCACCTGAGTTCGGCCGGATCCTTGACCGCCGTCAGGCGGATGCGCCTGCCGTCGACGACGAGCGTGTTGCCATCCACGCCGATCTCGCCCTTGAAGCGGCCGTGCACCGAGTCGTACTTGAGCATGTAGGCGAGGTAGTCGGGCTCGAGCAGGTCATTGATGCCGACGATTTCGATGTCCTTGAAATTCTGCGTGGCGGCGCGAAACACCATGCGGCCGATGCGGCCGAATCCGTTGATGCCCAGCTTGATCGTCATTCCAATCTCCCTTTTGCTCAGTTCAAAACAGTCCTGACGGCTTCGGCGACCCGCTCGGCGGTGAACCCGAAGTGCTTGTACAAATCCTTGAACGGGGCCGATTCGCCGAAGCGGTCGATGCCGATCACCTTGCCTTCGAGCCCCACGTACTTCCACCAGAAATCGGTGACGCCGGCCTCCACCGCCACGCGCGGCACGCCGCGCGGCAGCACCGCCTCGCGGTAGGCCGCGTCCTGGGCATCGAACACCTGGGTGCAGGGCATGGACACCACGCGTACCTGCACGCCTGTAGCGGAGAGCAGTTCGCGTGCCCGGGTAGCGAGTTCGACTTCGGAGCCGGTGGCGATGATGACGGCGGCGGGCCGGTCGGCGTCGGCCAGCACATAGCCGCCGCGCGCGATATCGGCGATGGCGGTGGCCGGGCGCGCCTGGAACTGCGCATTCTGCCGGGTGAAGACCAGGCAGGCCGGGCCGTCGCGCCGCGCCACCGCCTGGGTCCAGGCCACGGCCGACTCGACCGTGTCGCAGGGGCGCCACACGTGTAGGCCGGGAATCAGGCGCAGGCTCGAGACATGCTCGACGGGCTGGTGCGTCGGGCCGTCCTCGCCCACGCCGATGGAGTCGTGGGTGAAGACGAAAATGTTGCGCAGTTTCATCAGCGCGGCCATGCGCAGGGCGTTGCGCGAATAGTCCGCGAAGGTGAGGAAGGTGCCGGTTTCCGGGATGAAGCCGCCGTGCAGGCTCATGCCGTTGGTGATGGCCACCATGGCGAACTCGCGCACCCCGAAATTGACGATGTTGCCGGTGAGCCTGCCATCCGCCCCGCGCGCGACCACCTGGCTGCCGGGCCAGTTGGTGAACACACTGCCCATCAGGTCGGCCGAACCGCCGACGAGTTCGGGCAGCACCGGCGCAATGCCGGCAATCGCGCCCTGCGAGGCCTTGCGGGTGGCCACGGTCTCGGCCTTGCCGTTGACGCTCTCGATCAGGGCGGCCACGGTCGCATTCCAGTGGGCGGGCAGGTCGCCTGACATGCGCCGGCAGAATTCGCCGGCGAGGTCCGGATAGGCCCTGGCATAGGCGTCGAACTTGTCGTTCCAGGCTTTTTCCAGCAAGGCGCCGCATTCACGCGCGTTCCAGCCGGCGTACACCTCGGGCGGGATCACGAAGGGCTCATGAGGCCAGCCCAGCGCGGCGCGGGTGGCGGCGATCTCATCCTTGCCGAGCGCCTCGCCGTGGGCCTTGGCCGTGCCGGCGCGGGTCGGCGCGCCCTTGCCGATGACGGTCTTGCAGCAGATCAGGGTCGGGCGCTTGATTTCCGCCTTGGCGGCCGCGATCGCCGCGTCCACCGCGTCGGCGTCGTGGCCGTCGACATTCGGAATCACATGCCAGCCGTAGGCCGCGAAGCGCCCGGGCGTGTCGTCGGTGAACCAGCCGGCGGTCTTGCCGTCGATGGAAATGCCGTTGTCGTCGTACAGCGCGATCAGCTTCGACAGGCCCCAGGTGCCGGCCAGCGAAGCGGCTTCGTGGGAAATGCCTTCCATCAGGCAGCCATCGCCCAGGAACACATAGGTATGGTGGTTGACGATGTCGTGACCGGGCCGGTTGAAGGTGCCGGCCATCAGTTCCTCGGCCAGCGCCATGCCCACCGCGTTGGTGATGCCCTGGCCGAGCGGGCCGGTGGTGGTTTCCACGCCGGGCGTCATGCCGTACTCGGGGTGGCCCGGGGTCCTGGAGTGCAACTGGCGGAACTTCCGGATTTCCTCGATCGGCAGGTCGTAGCCTGTCAGGTGCAAAAGCGCATACAGCAGCATGGACCCGTGGCCGTTGGACACCACGAACCGGTCGCGATCCGACCAGCGCGGATTGGCGGGGTTGTGGCGCAGGTGGCGGTTCCACAGACCGACGGCGATGTCGGCCATGCCCATCGGCATGCCGGGATGGCCGGAATTGGCCTGCTGCACGGCATCCATGCTCAATGCACGGATGGCGTTGGCCAGGGTCGCTGCGGAAACGGGGGAGGTCATGGGCGGAGGGTTTCGGGAATGGCGGGGCGGACGGGTCGACATTGAAGCCCTGCGATTCCCCCGCGACGCATGACGGCCGGCGAAGAAAGTGCAGGCGGAGAACCTATAATTATACGCTGTCAGGGTAAAGCACCCGCCGCGCATGACGCGACGCAAAATCCGGCGCCCTCCCCTGAAACCCTCTGCCCATCGACCCGGAGCCTCGGCCCCATGCAGACCCCGCTGCGCGGCGCGGCATCATGATCCCGCGCCTGTATTGCCCCGGGAACATCGACCTCGGGCACGTGCTGATGCTGCCTGACAAAGCCGCCCACCACGCGCGCGACGTGCTGCGCTTGGCCTGCGGCGACGAAGTAACGCTCTTGAACGGCCTGGGCGGCGAATACCGCGCGCGCCTGGCCGCCGTGACCAGGCGCGGGGTGGGAGTCGAGGTGCTGGAATTCCGCCAGCGCGAGGCCGAAGCGACCTACCCGGTGACCATCGCGCAAAGCCTGGCCGGCGGCGACAAGATGGACTGGGTCGTGGAAAAGTCGGTCGAACTCGGTGCTGCGGCGATCGTACCCCTGGCGGCGTCGCGTTCCGTGCTGCGACTCAACCCCGAGCGCGCCGCCAAGCGCCTGGAACACTGGCGCGCCATCGCGCAAGCCGCCTGCGAGCAATGCGGCCGCAACCGCATTCCCGACATCGCGCCCGTGAGCCCCATCGATCACTGGCTGGCCGGCATGCGGG
>Ga0315904_10001172_pt1 | contig 41425 bp, 64 predicted proteins | sample LakEriMetagenome_6_FD_203529 | JGI IMG/M metagenome (GOLD analysis project Ga0315904, IMG submission 203529) | Freshwater fungal communities from buoy surface, Lake Erie, Ohio, United States - Buoy 12 MA120 | ecosystem: Environmental > Aquatic > Freshwater > Lake | place: USA: Lake Erie, Ohio... | reverse complement strand
ACTTTACGGAGATCTTCTTTTGGAAATTTCTCCTGAATCCACGCCGTCAGGTCCGCGATGCTACCGGTGTAACCAGGACGCAAAAACCTGGCATACAGATATGCCTCAATATCGCTGGTGGTGTTCTTCGCATAATGAATAAACGCATCTTTGTTCGACGCGTCAAGCGAAGATAACCACGCGGCAACCGTGGTTGAATCCCCGATTGTCGATTTAATCACGCAAAGCCTCCGGCGCCAAGAGCAGCACCCCGAGCTTCACGACGCATTGCTAATTCTTTCTCGCCTTGACCTTTAAGGAGCGCAAGGTTTTTACCGATATCTAAGTTGGCTTGCGTCTGCGCAAGAACCTGTGCGTTACGGGTATTAGCGGCGCTAGTCCCTACGTCCGTAATACCTTTAGCTAAATTAGTGTATTGCAGACCCAGAACGTCTGCGCCTTTCTTAGCTAAATCAGCTTGAGTCTCACCGCCAAGAAGTTCTAAAGCAGTTCGGCCCTTAGCCGCCATTTCTTGTTGACCGATAGCCGCGCCGGCTAGCTGAGAAGCGATACCGGTCTGAAGACCTGCCATTTGAGACTCTTTAGAGCGAGCCCCGGTAAACATATCGTAAACAGACTGACCGATAAGATTAGTCTGTGCGGCTTCGGCACCCAAATAAGGGGCTAAATTAGCCATTAACTCCTGACCCGCGTAAGTAAGACGCGTATTAATTGGAGCTAATTTTGTATACAGACCCTGAAGTTCGGTTTGTGCGGCTTGGGCTTGCGCTTGCGAGTTTCCGCCGATAGCTTCACCTAAGAAACTAAGTCCCGCGCCGGCGAGCATAAAAGGACCGAGACCGGCCAAAGCTCCGGCTCCAGCAGCTGCTGCTCCTGCTCCTCCTGCTGCGCCTGCGTTGATTGCCCCTAAGGCTAAAGGTGCCATTGCCATTGGATTAGCCCTTCCTTACACCAATGTTACTAAAAGGCTGCATAGCAGCCGAAAGCGTAGAACTCAATGCAGACGCACTAGGCGGTGCAAAGGCTGCGACAGTCGCCGCCCCGAGACCAGTTACCGTAGCTGCGTTAGCGTTGTACATCGCAATCTGCCGCTCTTTCCACGCGTCGATGTTTGCTTTCTCAATATCGCGTGCGTAACGAGCCCGCTCACCCTGACGAGTTAACTCAGAAGTTACAATCTGAGACTTCAGAAGATTCTGAAGCCGCATCTCTTCAACCTGACGAAGCCGTTCGGGATCGCCAAGTTCTTTTAAATACTTAACGAGGTCCTCAACAGTCTTGTCCTGCTGCTGCGGAATCGTAGTCCCCGAATACGGAGCCGTGGTCGGAGGCAGCGTAGTCGAAGGGGGAGGAGGAAGAGTAGGTGCCGGAGGTGCGGTTCCAGGAGTTACAGTTCCAGTTTCACCGGCAGGTGTTGCAGGTGTTGCAGGTGCTTTTGCGGGCGGTTTAGCAGCCGGACGATTTTTGTCAGGATCGAAACCCGCAAGGGATGAAGCTTTGGCAAAGAGTTCTTCCGGCGTCTTCGCTCCGGTCTTGCCCTCAAAATACTTTGGAGTAACCGTAGAGTAGTAACTTTCGGGACTCTGCCACCCGTAATAAGGGCCGGCCCACAAGACGGGTTTGCCTTCCAGAATGGCGAGCTGACCGGTCTCTCTAGTCCAGCTTGAGGGATCAAAAAAAGTGTCAGCCATGTCAGGGCACCTGGGTGGCGAGTTGCTGCAACACAGAACTCTGAGCAAGGTTCTGTGGAGCAGTCAGATTTTGAATAGCAGTATTTAACAGACCTTGTGCTGTCGAATACCCGGACTGTACTCGCTGCCGCTGAATGTCGCCAAGCGTAGAAAGTTCTTGTCGCTTAATGCCACCGCCAACTTCTAACTCAGCTCGCTTCAGATCCGCACCCAGTTCCATCTGCCGGATCGCAGCGCTGATCTGCCCCTCTAAAGCTTTCAGAGCACGCTCACGAGCACCGAGCTCTTCAAGTTCAGCGCTGCGTCCAGCCCGAATCTGGCCGTAAACATCCTCGGCCGACGGACCAGCGTCAAGACCAAAGAACCGACCAAAACGCTGACGGGCTCGTTCCTGCTCGATCAGACGAGGAATCAGATCCTCGCTAAGAATGGCCTTAGAACCGGGGGCGTCAGAAGTCTCAGGAAGCTTGCCGCGAAACGCAGCAACTAAATCCGGAAGTGCCGCACCGGCCGCCGAACTTAACAGAGGTGCGACAATATTCTGCCGGTTAAATCCAGGAGGAGTAGCACTGGCAGATAAATCCGGACCTGCAGTCTGAGACTGTAAAACACTCTGGATAACGGCAGGAGCCACGCCGGCAGCGGTCAGCTGCGTGACTAACTGGACTAACCCACCTGCGGCGGGTGCAGCTGCGGCAACCATTAGTTACTGACCTCCCGGATTGTCATATTGAGTGCCCGAAAGAGCCATTTTCTTATTTGATTTTACTTGATCTTCTGGGTTATTAGTAGCAACCAGATTCTGCAATTGTTCCGGCGAAGGTAATGCAGCTGTCTGAGGAAATGTAGAAGCTATGTACATTTTTAAAAACGCACCAGGATCTAGTGCCGGTGCGTCACGGCGAACATCCCGTTCCCTAAGTTGTTGTTCTCTTAGAGTCATTAGCCGAGATTCTGGAATGCCACGCTGGGCGGAATGTTGTTAGACGCCGGGGCGTTCAGCATCGAATACTGACCGCCGTAGTTAGGCAGATCAAATTCAGCCGGACGCTGACGACTCAGATACTCTGCGCCCTCGTCACCCTGTTGGGTCAGATTTTGGATGTACGAGAGGAACACATCGATCAACGAAGGGTCTTGCAGGATCGCCGAAACAAGCTCTTCGATTTCTTCTGCGGCAGCTTCGTCAATGACGCCAGCCTGGAGACGTCGCTCCAGTTGCACCTTCATCTCAGGCTGAGACGTGTCCGGATACGCATTCAGCGACCGAGTCGGCTGCGTCATCATGCCGTCCCCCTCCATGCCAGGCATCGGGGGCGCAGCACGGTAGTAGTTCTTGAGCACCGTGGCAACCATAGGAGTCGCAGCGGCACGTTCAGCCGGAGTCCGGGGAATAGGTAAACCCAGGACGCGAGCCGCTAATTCGTAATCGGAGTCAGAGAACATGAACTAACGGCTACGTCTTCTAGTTCCATTTTAGTACGAAGCTTCAAGATTTCGCCGGGTTGCACCTCTAGTACGATGCAGATTTTCTCTAGTACCTCAGGGCTTGGAATGTAAAACTCGTCTAAACAAATGTTACGCGTCGTGGTCGGAGACAAATCAGCGATCTTGCTGAGGCGGAAAGAGCTGATGCCGCGCTCAACCAGAATCTCGTCAAGACGGTTAACTAAGCGCTTTTCTGAGGGACGAGAACTGTAGTAGGGCACGGCCAGCATCTAACTAATATAGTTATCTTATCAAGCTAGAAACCTAAATTTTTAGCCCGTACAAACTCAAGATTGTACGTAGTCAAACAGGTAGGAAAAACGGGGTTGTTAAAGGGGTTCTTGTAAGGCTTACCTTCAACATGACGTTGCCACGCCTCCGACCATTTGGCGTTCATATACGTCTTATTCATTTCGTGCGCCATATGGATTCGGTTGGCTAGCTCGGGTTCGGACCGCCAAGTCTGCGAGCCGTCGTCGTAGGAGCCGGTCAACTCACCGTGATAGTAAGGCACTCCGACAGACATGACTCGTTTGAAATCGTCATGCTGAAAACGCATACCCCAGTCAAGGTCTTCGCAATAAGCGGGATAAAGATTTTCATCAAACAGTCCGTACTTCTGAACCGCCCAATCTTTAAGAAGGAAGACGTCCCACGCTCCGTCGTTTCCGTGCACAACTCCGGCCTCTTTGTCTTGGGCCGCCTCATACATTGCTTTTAAAAACCCCGGAGTGAACATAACATCGTGATTTACGATGAGCCAATACGGCGCATCCATAAAGCACTTAATAGTCAGATTCCAATAGCCAGAGCATCCAACGTTTGCCGGAAGATGACACACTTTTACATTCTTAACGTACTTATGAGGAATAGTCTTTAAAGCGTCGAGCTCTTCGGTGATCTGATCACGTCCGTTGTTGTTAAAGACGACAAAAGTTTCTACAGGGTAATCGATGCTGTAGAACAGCCTGTAGACCCAATGAGGAGCATTAACAACGCCTGTGCTAATAACGGGAATCATAAAAGACTCGACAGTGTTGCTATGTTAGCTCAAAATTACTGCTACTCTTCGACAGAAAGTTGCATAAGACCTACGCCGGACTCGCGCAGCATGTCAACCGACAAATTGAAATTAGCTTGCCAGCGATCCGGTATCGGCAACTCAGGCACAACAATACGTCTGACACCTGCCTGAATCATCAGCGTGGTGCAGTTACAACAAGGCAGAAAAGGCCAGACGTAAACTGTCGACCCCGACATATCGATACCAAACCTGGCGGCTTGCGCAACAATGTTCGCCTCAGCGTGAACTGTGCGCAGATACTTCTCATCCCGATTATTGAGTCGCCCAGGCAAATCGGCAATACCTCGGGGTAATCCGTTGTATCCAGTCGCTAAGACTCGTCGGTCTTTAACTGCGACAGCGCCTACCTTCGTCGAGGGATCGAGGCTCCAATCACTGATGTGTTTTGCTAGGTCTAAAAACCTGCGATCCCACTTTTCCGTCATACGAATGCGACGCGATCAGCCTTCGGGTCATCGCAGGCATACACCATGCCCGGCACCCACTCCTCCATTTTACCGTTATCCAGCTTGACGATGTAGCGCCATTGCGGTTTTCCGTCCCTCCTTAACGTCTTCTTATACCCTGTAACAACGCCTTTCTTATTAGGTAGAGACATCCCGGCCGAACACGTACGTTTGGCAATCCGTTCTCCCACGGCGAATCTCATATTTGGCTGTTCAGTTGCAGTCATACAGACTCCATTGTCTTTCAACATGTTTAACACGGCCGCCATGCGAGCGGGAGAATCCAAAATCTCATCTTTAAAATCTTCATGCCAAAAGGCATAGAGCCCAAGCTCAAGCAGATTTGGATTGTGCTCGGGCATTGCGCTCCATACGCGCCTTGTGGATCCGAAGCCTACACAAGCCCCGGTAGAAAAAACCAAAATGTTCGGCGCTCGTCACCTTTGTCTGCTTTCCGCAGAGCGGGCACTCGGCAACAAAAAACTGCGGGTCACGCGCCGAGTAATCCCCGTTGCGCTTGCCGCAGTCCAGACACGCGTGCTTGGCAGTTTTCAGTTTATCCAGCTGTTCCTGGATAGCTTCCATCGAGGATGCCGCGCAAATACTGCGCAGTAATATAGCAGTCCTCACTCAGCACATCGGCTTTCGCGTCGCGATACAGCGCCTCAATCCACTCGGCTGTAGCCTCCATCACCACGCGAGCTTCCGAAAGGTACGAGTACCAATCCTGAGACTCATGAGACTCGGCCAGTTGCAAAGCAACGTATTTAAGCAGAGGATGTGTTTCCATGTGATTTGATTAATTGGATACCCAGGACGAGACTCGAACTCGTACGGCATAACGCCTCAGCATTTTAAGTGCTGTGTGTCTACCATTCCACCACCTGGGCGTCCCGCCAGATTAGCCCAAAATTTTCGGCCCGCAACAAACCTGTAACAATCAACCGGCCGACAGCTTGCCTTCCCTAATTGCCTTCTTTACAAAGTACAACTCCTTCTCCCGCACCAGATGCCAAGAACTCACATAGCATTTGTCGCCCCACACCGACTCGATTACGACTGAGTCTCCGTCGTTGTGTGGACTAGAACGCACGTTTTCAGCTATTGCCACGTCAAAATCAAATTCACAGTTGTCTGCGTTTGTTTGTTCTGTCATACTGCTACTACCCAAGTGCTATCCCCCGTGCCGCACAGTCTAGACCCAAAGTACAACATTCACAATGACTGGGTGCGCAATCTGGTCTCCGCGTGGGAACTCGCTAGCTCGGAGCCTAAAGCACCAGAACTTCACTTTAATCCACTCGACCAACGAATTATCGTCGAGATTGGAATTTATGAGGGAGCCTCAACAGTTTGGTTCTCCGACAACCTGTTGGAGCACCCCTACAGCAAGCTGATCAGTATCGACCCGTTCACCGGCTCCCCAGAACAACAGAACGACCTCCGGCAGCATCCCACGCTGTCCCAGATCGAGTTCATCGCCCGAACCAACATAGCCAAGTCTGCGTGGCCCGGCAAGGTCTCAATCCACAAGGGCTGCTCCTGGGACCTCTACCCCGACCTCAAGGCCGAGTTCACTGACGGCATCGACATCCTGTACATCGATGGTGCACACGACACCGTCTCCGTTATGAGGGACATCATGCTGTACGTACCCCACGTCAAATCCGGTGGCGCCGTCCTGTTCGACGACTACGGCCACCCCGACGTCAAGAACGCCGTTGATGCCTGTGTTATCGCCTGCGGCTTGACAAAAGGCGTATACTGCGGCTGGCAACTCTGGACTGTCAAGCAATGACACTCCCTCTCTTCATTTATCTGTCCATCGCTTATGTCCTGACGTGTTTAGTCATGCTCTGGATTGCTTCTAAAATCCTTCCCTAAACCCTACTAACATCATGTTCATCTCCACAGCCTTAGCCGCCGTTGAGAACTTTAAAAACACAGAATCTAAATGAACACGGACCCTAAACACGAAGCCACCATCACCTTGGAGTTTGACTCCGACGAAACCTTCGACGGGCTGCCTGAGCACACCATCGAATTTCGCATCGACTTTGCGGACATGACCGCCCACGGTTGGTTCTCCTTGTTCGAGAAAATCATGGGCGTTCAGGGTTTCTCCGAACTCAACATCATGCGCGGCGCCACTAACCTGGCTTTCCGCGAAGGACGCTCGACTGAAGACATGCGCAAGGTCGCTGAAGAATACGACCTTAAACTGATCGAAGACCTGGAGAAATCAGATGACGACACAGAAGCACCTATTTGAGCTGATTCGAGATGCAGAGGATCTGTACGGGTCCATCTGGCCTCAAAAGATCGGTCGAATACTCGCTGTGATCGCGGGAGAAATTTCCGTGTCGGGCGAAGATGAACACGGCGTGTACCAAAACACTGCAGAAGACACACGCTTGTGGCTTTTAGATGAAGCAAAAAAAGCTGAACAATTCTGGGGATACAGTGAAAAACCGCCAACAGACTAAAACCACGCTGCCTCGTGACTACACTCGTTGTCATGACGACTCGTGCGAACAACGACATTACTGCCTGCGTTGGTTAGACAAAGCTGTTGGCTTTAACGTTTCCAACGCAGCTACTTTAAAAACTACAGATGATCCTTGTCCACACTTGATTAGTTCTACACACTACGAGGTTTACTAATGACTCAAGAACACCCGATTACTCCGCCGCCTGAGCTGGTGCAGGAATGGCTTCAACAAGGGCGGAACTGCATCAGCGAGATGGATGGCTGGAAAGATTTCGCCACCCAAGCCGCCCGCTGGGGCGCTGATCAGGAGCTGGAGGCGTGCTGTGAGTATGAGGCAACGGTTTATTCAACCGACTGTGCAGACGGTCTCCGTCGCCATCGCCGCCCCAAGCCGCCGAGCTTGAAGGAGCGGGCGCTCGACGCTTGGATCAGGCTAAGAAATGAAGCTTCGTGCAAAGAGCTTGATGGTGACCTGGACTGTCTTCTACGCGCTCTTGAATCCCTGCCCGATTAGTCAACATCACTAATGACACCACCCACAAAAGCTGAACTAGACGAGTTTGTTGAAGAGTTCTGGGGATCCATGAAGGGGTTTTATCCTGGAGGACACGAAACTATTTACACCCCATTCGAGCTAATTGCCCGAGAGCACTTTGCAGATTTTGCCCGTGATGTTCTTGCCCGCTGGGGCAACCATCCGGTATCTCCAGATAGTTCAACTCAGCCCTCCTAGTCCGATCAACTAATGACTCAACAACTTTCACCCGCTGCCAAAGCAGTGCTGACTGCTGTGACGTTGACAAAGTACGACGTACCTCCAGAAGGGTTGCCTGCTTTTGCTGAGGAGATGGCACCTTTGCTCGCCACCGCCCTTCGTGCTGCTGCGAATCAAATGAGCAGCCATCATTCGAAAGCATACCTTTACAGCCTTGCTGACGGCTTGAAATTGCTTGCTATTGCCGACGAACTTCAAACCCAGTAGTCAGACCCACTAAACACGATGACTGACGAACAAATCGACACGCTCCGAACACTCATCCAAGGCGAAATCGAAGCCGCTCTTCAAAATGAGAAAGGCTACCGATTTGCTTTCGAACAGGAGCAAGCAAACGATCAAGGTTGGGAGACCCTCAAACAGTTGTTTAAGTCCCACTAGCTACATTTACTAATGAAACTCCTCAGCGAAGATCTCGATTTTAATAGCTACCCGGATGCTCTCTGGGAATTAGGATCACAGTTCATCATCTCCCGTGGCTACGAACAAGAAATAGACATCAACTCCCTGATGGTACTGCTGTGGAAAATGCAGCAACGCATCGAAAAGCTGGAATCCCTGACCACGCCTGGATTCTGCGGCGAAACTTGCGACAAAACCTCTACACTCACAAACGAATGAGGTTGTTATGACCGACCTTGAACTGATCGAAGCGGCAAATAAAGCCGGTCTGTGCGTGGCACAGTGCTGGGACTTAGACGAACTCTATAATCTCGATGCGGTAGAAAACACAGAGGATTGGATTCGCCATTCGCAAACAGAGGATGAACGCGACGAAAAGCAACGCGTGGCAAATCACATCCGCCTACGCGCCCAAGAAAAAATGAACAACTTGCGTGAGTTTGCCGAACTGATCCTGGCTGCGGAGCGAATTCGAAAATGACCACGCTGCGCCAACTGCTGCAAGAACTCGTAGAGGAGGTCGATAAAACGCCCCCTCCTTTAGCTCTTGGATGTTTAGCCGATCGTTGCCGCGATTACCTGGACGACCACCCAGAACGTCAACCAACAGAAGAAGAATTGCACGCCCTGTGGGACGAGATAGGGTCCGACCCAAACAGGATGCGTTACATGCACATAGTGTACGCCCAACAAATTTTAGAAAAATGGGGTAACAGATGAGTCTGCTACACAAATTACAAATTAATCCTGAACTGTATCCTTTATGTCTTACAAACGCCCAACTAAAGACTATCTTGGACTTAATTGCCAACGAAGTCGAAGAACGTGGCGATAAACACCTAGACCTAGATCCAGGTGAAACATCAGATTGGTTACGCCAAGAAGCCGCATCTATCGACTAGCGCAATCCAACAGCGTTTTTCTGAGGTGCCATCATGGACGACCAAACTCGCCAGAACTGGCTCAAAGTCAAAACGGCTCTAGAAGCTGCCGGTAAGACTGAGTCACACTTTTACAAACGTGCAGTTGCTGTTTCAAAAGGGCAAGAAGACCCTGGTTTTGAAAAATACACTGCTCAATTGTTCCAATGACGTACTACACCGGCGCAAATAAATAGATTTGTCAGAAAGTAGCTCAAAAATATGCCAGTACGCAGCCACGCAACGGCATCGGATTCTTTATCGCACTCCGAAGCCCTCTCCCCAAGGGCTTTAAACCACAAACGCCGCCAGCGAGGACGAGTTTTAGCCCGCATTTGCCGCACCAAAAGCCCATTTTTTCTTGCAAAACTCCGAAAAGAGCGTTTTGCACTCTTCGTTAGTCACTCCGAGATAAACAGCAGCCTTCGGCACGTTCCATTTAGCGGTATAAAGCCGCTCAAACGGATCGATCTTATTTGATTTGGAGTTCTCCATTTGAATCCCAGGTCATATAAACAGTCATTCGCTGCCGATCTGCGTCAGAACGGAACTTTTCCACGGTAGTGGGACTATCCTTACCGCTTAGTTTGATCAGCTTAGCGAGCTCGTCGACGATGGGCACGCCGCTGAGAACGTCGAGTTCAGTAGGCACAGTCGGGGCTTCCAGCTGCCCCAATTTAAATCTTTAATCGCACAAAAATATGCGATCCCAAATAATTTAAGGAGAACTTAGGCTCCTCGCAGCAGGTAATTTAAAAGGGGACTGTCGTAAGGCGACTGAGGAGCACCAAGCGCAGGACGTTGCTGCATTTTCTCTCGCATCAGTTGCTGATACGCTTCCCGCGACATTGGTAGGCGCGGATCCTCACCGACAGGAATGCCGCCCTGAGCAATCATGTCACCGCCTCCCATCTCAGCTTTACGAACACCAGGCAGAGAAGGACCAGGTAAATACATCTGACGAATATCATCAGCAAAATCGGGATTGGCTTCAATCAGACGCTGAACACCCGTGGGAGAAAGACCCTTACGCGAACGACGGGCATCGCCCCGCTCGGAGTTGATATCGAAACTAGGAGATCCGGCGATGAGCTCAGCCACAGCGAGCTCCATAAAATTCCTGGGGTCGGCGGCAGGCGCGTTCATTTGATTCACAACCGGCTAAAACTCTTTAAACAGTTTAAATCAAAACACCCCAACACTTCAGTTATCGCTGTTCAATCCAAGTGAAAGTTGCAATAGCAGATTTGTTACCAATACTCGAAGCGGCAGCAAGTGTTATTGTGTCACTAACTGTGCCCATAGATGATCTACCTAATTGATAAACGGTATCTTTGTCAATGCGTACACCAGTACCTCCGCCGCCGGCAATGACGAATCCGGAATCAATAACACTTCCTCCGGTTAAAACACCTGTCGCATTAGTGCTGTACTGTGTAAAAGAATTTGTATCTGGCATATCTTGCCACGTCCCGTTGAGAGTAGCATTGCGTACGACTTTATAAAAAATGTTCGTATTATCCGAAGTGGCAACCTGAAAGAAAGTAGGAAGAACTATTCCTTGCAATGCTGTGCTTTTTAATCTAATAGATAAAAGAGGATAATACACATTTGCATCAGTTAACGTAGTACCAGTAATAGGAGACTGTATGCTCTCGGCAATACCCAATTTTTGACCACTATCGCCGTCTAAAGATACAGAATTAGAACCTTGAAAGAGTGTAGTTGAACCACTCTGACCGCCGGTTAAATTTTTAATTTCGACACGGATGGGAAGGAAGGGCGTGCGGCACCACACTGTTTTTAAAATGTTTGCGTTGTATACAGTGTGTATGATGATAAGTTGATCGTTTATGACCCATCCGAATTTAATCGCCCCAGAGCCGTACCATTCATATTGAAAAACAACTAACTGCTGAGCGGCAGGATCTGCTGTAACCCCGCTTGGTCCATTACCATCTAGTTTATCCCCGTTCCAATTTGCTCGGGGAATCCGTTGAAGTGTAGGTCCTCCTTCACCAGAAGAATTAATGACACAACAGTAATAATTACCATCTCCGCCGTCTTCAAAATAAAACCCGTCAGACCCATCAAACAAACCAATTCTTCGCCGTATACCCGTAACAGGTAGACCAAAACGAACTGAAAAACTAATTACAGCAGAACGACCAGGAACATAACGAACAACGTTACGAGTCTGACGAACAACCTCAGAATTTATTGTAGAAGTAACAGTCAAAGTCACGCCGCTGTTATTTGCGTCGTGAACTGCTGCGCCGCCGGTCGACGTTGATTCATCCCAAACATCAGTCTCTTTTCCGTACTGAAACGTGTTGAAAAAGATGACGTCTTGACCGACAGTTTTTAATTGGTCTTTGCTAGTCCAAGTGTCGCGAGATTGTTGAAAAAGATGGGACATTAGATTATTCTCCAACCGTCACGGTATATAAAGGTCAGAGACCCGTAGTCATAACTGAGTATAGCTTCAGCTTGACCATCAATTTGAGCCGATCCGGAGATACGAATGTTTCTGTTTACACCGGTTCCAGCCGCACCGCTTTCATCTTTGACAATAACCACGCGGCCGGTGTCCGTTCCAGAAGGTAAAACAACTGTACAAACACCCGAATAATTAACGCCAATATAGTAATCAGTGCTATTTAAAGAATAAAAAGAATCAGTAACAGTTGTAGTTGCGTAATAAACAGGTAATTTACTTAACGAATTTTGTATGCCGCTAAGAGTAATTGCTTTAGGTTGCGCAAGAGCCTGGACCTCATTTAAGTCGAGCACTAAGAAGATATCATTTGCCGTTACTTCTCGCGTATCGTTTAAATTGACAAGATTTTGACTTAAGCGGTTAAACTCTAAAGCCGAGACTAAATTCTTACGAGTCGACATACTTAATTCTCAGCGACAAATAAAAACCGACGTTTAAATAGTAAGTCAAACACCGGCAATATTGTTCTCAAACAAACCGGTGCTTACTCAACTAACAGACAGCTGTACACTACCGCCCACGTAACAACTCGGATAAACCAAACTCAAATTTGCCTGGATTCCAACGCTGGCCAGCCAACTCCAATCGCCGTTGCAACTCAGAACGATTTTGCTGACGTTGCTGTTCGGTTCGTTGTGCCTGAGTCAAAGGACGGACTTGCGCAGTTAACGGCTGTGGACCTGTACGAGCAGGACTGGCCACGCCGGTTCGAGGCGCGGTACCGAGGGCCTGACGCAGCTTAGGCACGATGCCCTCTCCGGTTTCCTGGCGCACTACTTCGTTCAGTGCCCTAGCGCCCGCAGTGCCGACCATACCTGCTCCCACACCGGGAGCTAATACCGGTACAGCGGCCAGAGCAGCAGAATAGGCAGCCGCCTGCGGCAAACTCTGCACAAACTCCGTGCCCATTTGCTGGGCCATAGGTCCAAGCCCTTCGCGATATCCAGTTTGAATGGCCTCGGGGCTAGGAATCAGATCTGCAGCACCAGGCAACAAAGCAGCAGGCGTGCGCCGCAGAGCCCGAACGTACTCACCTGCACCCTGCGCAGCAGCAGATACAGGATCTGTAGAGTAATACGCTTTGGCTGTCAGCGGTTCACGGGACTGCGTAACTTCGGCACGTAAAGGGTTAGGAAGAATAGCGACACCGCCGGTCAGAGAAGCTGCGGGGCGAGCAACTTGAAGAGGAACAATATTGCCCTCACTGTTCATATACAACATCTGACTGCCTTGTTCTGTAAGAGGGCCAAAACCGACAGAACGGTATGCTGCTCCACGGCGGTTGGGCTGTTGCCCCCGGAATTCTTCTTGGCGACGAAGAATAGAGCTCTCACTCAAAGATTTTCCTTGATCCTCCCGTAACCGGGCCAAATCGCCCGAACTTAACGGAGAATTTTCCAGGATCATCCCTGGACGCATATTCCGCAGGACATTTTCCGTGATGAACTTGTTCATCTGTTCGAACACAGGCGCCGGAATGTCCTTAGCGCTGTAGTCGAACCCAGAAGTTGGAGTGCTCGTTTCAAAAGAAACACTAGACCTTTGAGTTACAGGATTATCCTGCATAAACTTAAGGGCATTCCTAGACATCTCAGAAAGCCCGCCGAGATTCTCGCCCAACCGAATGCGAGCCGGATCAGTGCTCGTATTGACTCGAATGCCGTATTCGCCGGCTGGATCAGGACGAGCTGTATTTGTATCTGGGTCGTAAGAGAACGAAGCAACCGAAGGAACTTTGCCCAAGTTTGGATTTCGAATTCCCAGAGGACCGGAGCTAGGACCCGCCGAAGTAGTCGCAGGTATCTTGGCTAATTTTTCAAACTCAACGGCACGCTCGTTAATAGAAGAAAGAGCATCACGCAGTTCCTGTCCTGTTGCGTAACCACCGCCGCCAACAACGGGCATACGACGAGAGACCGCAGATGACGAACCAGCTTGTAGCTCTGCGCCGTAACCCATCTGAATCAAACGATCAATAGCTTCTCTCTGCTTGCTCGTCTCGCCGCTGGTGTAATCCAGTTCAATTTGTGATAAGTAAGAAGGCTGTACGCCCAACTCCTTCATCGCAAGGTTGTAAATATTTCGACGTGCCTCAGGCTTAGATATCTCCTGCTCTAAATCAAGATACGGCGCGAGTTTGTTGATGTCTCGCTCGATCTTAGGAGTCGGATTACCCAATGCACCCTGAAGGTACGGACCAACCTCCGGATACTTTTCAACAAACTTGTTTAGATCCGCAGCCTGTTTGCTTACAGCTTCCTGGATCGCCGCTTCTTTGGACTCCGAGAGCTGAAGCCCAAGTCCTGCTAATGAATTCTGAACATACTCTCCGGCTGAAACCGGGTCAAACCACGGGTTGATTTCTGCCGGACTCATGTTGACTGTTCGGAGCGTTTCTTCCGCTCCTAGTCCTTGAGCCTCTTGTTGGCTCAAATCTCGTTGTACCTGGTAAAGAGAGTTCCGATTGGGATCTCGCGCCGCATTCTCAGCAGCTTGTACCAAATAGTTAACTCGTCTGCCGCTAGTATTCGGGTTTGAAATTATTGCTTCGCGGACCTGCGGCAACAACACCGAACCTTCAATAGGGAAGGTTTCTGCTGAGCGTTGTGTAGCTGCTTCTTGCCGTAAACCTCGAATCTCATTAACTTGAGCCCGAAGCTCCTCCAAAGTCTGCGGAGTAGTACTACTTAAAGCCGAAAGACGCTGACTAATGTCTTGAGTGCCTCCGCCAAAAGGCAACCCAGGCTGAACAGTTCGATTGTCAATCCGAGTTGCAAAAGGGTCACGCCGCGCGGCATCGCTCTGGGCGTAACTTAAAGAGACATTTCTAGCCCCTAGATCAGCCTCAACAGGACGTATAACTTCATCTACTTGCTCTAAAATATCAGCAACATTTTCTAAATTCGCAGAATAATCTGTATCAAACCTATCAGTATAGGCTTGCAACAGATTATTTAAAGCTTCACCGGAGTCCGCATTGTAATTTGCATTGGATAAAAATCTGGATTCGCCCGCGTAGCGAAGAGTGTTGCGGGCCTCTGGAGTCAGTGCGCCAGAGTTTATGGCTTGCAAATACGCATCTCGGGCAGTCTCCACGCTGCCGCCAGGGAGCAAGGTCCCTAAATCGTTGTTCTGCTCGACAAATTGTCTGGCTTTAGGACTCTCCGCAGCAAGACGATAAGCGTTAAGTGATTCGTTGTCCGGGTCAATATCAAAGCCTTCGAAAGGCAAATAGTTCTGAAAATCTGAAACTGAAGTTACAGTCGCAGCGTCTTCAGGGTCTAAATCAGGATAAATCTGTGAAAGTGCGTCATCAAGCTCACCTTCATCTAAAGCACTTTGAAATAAAAATTGGCGAAGAGCATTTTGATCAACGTTATACGTTGACTGCAGCTTACGCGCCAGTTCAGGCAGCCGTTCAATCGGTGTACGAGGGGGCGTTAACCCAACACCAGATGAATTCACGGCGCCGCCACTAATCTTCTCCCATCATACCAAAATTCTATAAATATTCGACTCTCGCAGGACAACGGGCGTGCTACCATAGCACTGCATCACATCAAAAGCACATGGCCAACGCAATGCTCTGCATCGAAATTTATCAGTTTAACGGAACTTGGTGCTTTACAGATCTAAAACGCGAATTAGTACACGAACCTTTTGTTCTAGGCATTCCTGAAATCATAAACACTGTTCTGGAAAACAACTCTTTGTACGAAGACGGCAAAAATTACAGAGTCTTGTTCGCGGAACAGGAATTTCCTGAGGTCCACGGGGCGCTAAATCAGGTTCGCGAAGAGTTCGACGGTGCTTGGTACGAATGGAACGGCGAAGAGGGGTGGCTGTGTCCCGCTACATTGGCGTTTTTCGACTATTTTCCCGCTCAAATTTACTTTCGTTTTGAAAAACTGTAGTTAACCTGCCCGTCTTAGCATAAATAAGTACTCTGACCTCCCCTCCGTGGCACGGGAGTGGAATACCCCTACACGCGAGCCGTGGAACGGGGTCATTAAAACAGCACTAGACGCTGTTGACCAGCACAACGCATTTTATTTCCGCTCAAAAGACCATAAACACTTAATAGCAGCCGAATTGCTACGAAGTTACGTAAAATTCCTCAAAGATTTTCTTATAGAAGCCGAAAAAGTTTGACCTGTCGCCCCACGCGGGCGATTTTTTTTTGTCGGGGGCCTGTTTGTATGCTGACACTAAAACTTTTACCCCCTATTTTCCAGCAAGATTCACAAAGGGTTCTCGCCGGGGGCGACGTCTAACGCACACAATTAAAAAAAAGGGGCACATTGCGTACAGACGCGCGGGTGCGGGGGAGCTGAGTTTGTATAACGAATCAAATAGCAATCGCTATGTATTACAAACTCAAGCTCTTGTTCTATTCTTTTCACTGACAGGGGGAGGGTGCCCCCTTTAACTAAAGAGAATTCAGACTATGAAGCCGCTTGACTAAAGGGCAGACGTGGTGCTAGCGCGTGCGCCTGCGCGCTTTCCTTTAGCTAGCTAGCTGACTGTGCTCTGTGTGCTTTTGGTGACCGACCGCCTAAGGGCTTGACGGGATGCGCCGATGGGGGTTACCTTTAGGTCACTGGAGGAACGGGGCGAGAGCCACGCCACCAGGGCACCTGGACAACTGAATCAACTTTCGCGACGGCCGAACTGGCCCCGCGCGTCTGCCGCTGATGGTAGGGAGTACTTCCCCGAAGTGTAGGCAAGGGCAGGCATGGTGTGCCGGAACGAGTGCGGCGAGAGTTGTAGTAGGTAACTAGGTGAAAGAACCTTGACAACTGAATAAGTTAGCTGTGCTGAGATAGTTTGCACGGAAAGCCTAAGGCATAGCTAACTGTTCTTCATAACAGGCATCGTCACAAGATGGAACTAGGGGCGCGAGCGATCCCCCGAGCACACTACGGTTGCAACCCGACCGGCTAAGTGTGCACGATGCCGAACTTGTCAACGTATACGTTGTCAGCTGGCACCTTTAACTAGGTGACTGGTTGGCATAAAGAACTGATCAGTAGAGTCGTTCTCTACATTTAGCGACGCAACGGTATTCGTCACCGTGGCAAGTGCTAGTTACAGAGTTCAGTTTGTCTGCCTGCAGGCTTTGTCCAGAGTAACTGTCCTTAGTGCAGGTACGCTGGACACAGTTGTGAGCGAACCTCACCCGGTCGTTGTCCGGCGATGGCGGTTCAATCCGTGCAATAGGTGGCAATCTGTACTCTGTAACTAACACAATGCGTTTAATTTAGTTTGGAGCAGCAGTTCCTAACTGTAACAGGGCGGAGCCTGTTAACTACTAGCTTTGTCCAGGTTAAGTATTGAGTTTGATCCAGTAGGATCATTCTTGATCACAGACTAGATTCTCTCCCCGAGCCACGCGGTTCGGTGAGGGATTCTTCCCTCTTTGTTGTTAGCTGCCAGCCATGTAGCTGGTGAATGTTATGAGCAAGCGTAAAACTTTTGATGTGCAACAGTTCCGAGTTTTTGTCAACAACTCGCTGGTACTTGACTACAGCGACGAGCAAAAGGAAGGTTTAATCACTGCACTTGAGCACGTCTTAATGACGACGGGTAACTACAAAGGATTCCGTTACGTTTACACCGATAAAGAACGGCCTTGTCTGAATGATCCCAAGGATGGCAACGTTTGCAATCCTAACTGGACACGTCGTCATGAACTATTCCGTAACTACTTCTAACTGATCACTGTAACTAACACCCTCGCAATCTCGTCATGATTAAGTTTGAACTCTGGACTGCAGTCCCCACGATCTACTGGCTAACTGCAACGATTAACAATGTACCTCTCGGACGCATCGCAAGGAACATGAACCTAGAGGATAAGTACTCTGTCGTTGTGTACAAGTTCAAGGGCAATGAGATTGTCAATGAATCTATCGGCGAGTTCTGCACAGTTATGGAAGCCAAGTCGGCGTTACTTAGCCAACCCATTGGTGAGCTGCTAAGTGTCGGCTGATCTCTTTAACTGATTCTCTCCTGTAGCTATTCCCGGACTGCACAACAGTTCGGGTTAGTTACATGAGGGGTTCTCCCTCATTGTGTTAGCACTCACCTCTTCGTGAGGATTGTTATGACTTTAACTCGCAACACTGAGATCATTGCGCCACGCGCTGTTGAGTACTTGTCAGGCGAGGAGTCTGGCCTGTTTACCTACGAAGACTTGCAAGACATTGCACTGCGTGGTTGTGCATGTATGGCACCGAATAAGCTCGCGTATTATCACGATACGTGGGACTTCTTCATTGAGTTTGAGGATGAAGTAGAAGACTTCTTCTACGATAAGTACGGCGACACTTGGCTAGATAAGTTCTCCAACAACAGCACAAGTGTTCGCGGCATGGTTAATCACATGGTGTGGATCTTTGTCGACTCCATTGCCAAGGAGATCACAGGGATCAAATGACTATCATCCCGCTAGCGCGGGGCCAACTCACACAATTACAACATCAACATCATGGCACAGATTCAACACTACTGCGCACAGAATGATCGCAACGGTAACCCTCGCCGTTGCTATGTATTGCTGGATCACGGCAATCCTATTGCTGCGTGGGATGAACAATATTATGGGCACGATGCTGTGCCTGGTGTGTGGCGCAACGATGCCTACCACGCCGAACGGATTAACTGCACAATCGCAAAGTACAAACAACTACTGCGCACACTTCCCTCACCTAACTGGGCACACGATGTCCCCGGTTATTCACATCTACGCACACTCGGTTACTGATTATGTACGACACCGAACTTCTACTAGATCGTGAGTTCATGCGTCGCATGATTCGAGCATACGAACAAGATCTGTTGATGTTAGTTGATCACGACGATCCACATCCTGATCATGCGCAAATCATGGATCACTTGAACATCCTGGAACTATTGCGCCAGCAAACATTCTCGTCCTTCCAACAAACCATCACGTTCTGATCATGTACGAACCTAACCTCGTCTTACTTGATTCCCACGGTGTGTACATCCCGCAAATATATTGTGAGGATGCAGACGAACACTGGGCTAATTGTGTCGGCGTCGACTACGAAGACGTGCTGATCTGTCGGGCTGGCCCTGATCACGGTTGGTATTGGGAAGCATGGCAAAGCATCTTAGACAACGCCAGCATCGTTAGCGATGGTGTAACATGGCGGCTGCATCAGGATGGTGACCTTTGGGAAGTGCCCGACGGTTACGAATGGCCTGATGCTTGAACCTGTCCCGCTACGCGGGGCGCCCTCACACAACACCTAACCTCTCACCTAAATCACAGTGAATCACTTTCCTTACGATCTGTACAAACTGGACAGTCACTCTTTGTCCTACCACGCGCTCGCCAGGTACAAACAGATCCTGCGCGATGAAGTACTACCTTTCGATGTACTCGATCGCATTGAAGACGAGATAATCCCTGCACTCGAAGCGATCATTCTTGTGCACGAATCTCTCTAATCTTTAACTAACCAACGACAGGACTCACATCATGCGTAAGATCGAACAACAGATGTTGGACGCGATCCGCGAACGTCGCAACTGGAAGTGTGGCAACACAGAAGTAGCCGCAACAGTATTTACCCACGCCAAGAAACCAATCGACCGTGTGACTATTTATCTACACGGGTACCCAATCGCAGTAGTTACACCCGACACAGTTACCGTATCCGACTGCGGCTGGCAGACACCTACAACGAAGAGTAGGCTAAACGCTTTGCTGCGTGACTTGTGCGGCGCTGGTGTTTACCAGAAGGATAAGAAGTGGTATGGATACGCAATCGAAGAGACTGAGTGGTTGATTGAGAAGTACTCACGCCACGTATTTGTTAGAGCCTAACCAAACAAGGAGCTGATACCTAACCCAGCCAACCCACCTAACAGTTCTGGTTTGTTAATGCCAGGCGCGGATTCTCCACCGGGTCCGATACCTGGCACACCAGCAAGTGACCCGGCGATACCTAAAGGCATCCGCCCAACTAAACCAAACGGACCGAAGTTCTCGTCGACGTACTTGCTAAGAAACTGAGCAGCTAACTGTTCCACTTCAACCTGAACCTTTGCCTAAGTCTAACAATGCCTTACTACGTTCAACGGCGAGACGACACCAACACCGTCGAAACAGTCGACGAGATCACAGACTCAAAGGAAGCTTATCGTGTGGCTCGTGAGTATGGCTTAGCTGATCCCACGGCCCGTTACTACATAGCGAAGAAACCCTGTAAAGCATGGCTTGAGAGTTAATGCCTCTCCCGCTTCGCGGGGCCGCCGCATAATGTAACTTCACAATCACAACAGTCATGAAACGTCTTTTTGTGTTGCTTCCTTTCATTGTATTGTCTCCGATGCAAGCTCGAACAGTAAGTGCCACCGTGTATCACGATTGGTATCACAATCGCACTACTTACTGCGGACAGACGTATCAACATTGGGGAGTCTCAGCGGCGCATCCTTGGTTGCCTTGCGGCACAAGAGTCAGAGTTACTCACGGAAGCAGATCTCTGACTGTCCCCATAACGGACCGTTGCGATTGCAACTCGATTGATCTATCCGCCGGCGCTGCCTATCGGTTAGGCATACCGCTCGATGACACAAGGAGGGTACGTATAAGTTATTGATTCAAGCAACCTGCAAATTTTCTCGATTCATCTGATGATAGTCCCCCACCTTTCTTCTCCATGCGCTTCTTCAGAGGCACTGTTGGACTTAATGCCTCCGAGACTACTGCAGCAATTTGTTGAGTACCAACTGCAAGAAAGTCCTGAACTAGATTGGGAGCCAGAACACATCAAAGCTGCTGCAGAACTGTGTGATTACGTAGACATGACGTACGGACCCAGTCAAAGTAAGAGCGCACTCGTAAGAGCTGCTAATCAACTTCGAGCACACCTTTCCATTTAATCAGATGACTAACACACGACTAGGGTATTTACAAAAGCAAATGGTTTCGTTCATGCGTAAGAATATAAGCCTTTACGGCCCGGCTATTTCGCACGCCTTTTGCATCCACAGCGACGCAGCGTCTCGCAGAATTGCAAGCTCATTGGAGAAACGAGACATCATTTATATTGACCGAGCCTACGAGATGTGGGAAGTTCGTCCCAACCTCGACCATCCGGTATTCAATCAGTGAACACTATGGCACTTATCGTTGTAGGCAGTTTCTTGTTTGGTTTGGGGGTTGCAATGAGAGCGCCCGTTTTTATGATCCTCGGCATGGTGATGATTTTCTTTAGAGCTAAATAGGTTGCGTACGCCATAGCCGCTCAGCTAGTCTGGGCGGCGTGCCTCTATTTATCAATGACAACGAGTGAGAACATCTTCTATCAGGTACCAGCACACTGGATAGACGCACTGATAAAAGATGACTTGAGTGTATTTGAAAGACTACCTCAGGAGAGACTCGCCTTTAGCCAATTAGTATCCAACTTCATAAACGGAGGAACAATTCTCTCGGTAGGCCATTCGTCTTATTTCAGCAAACATCACGATGCTAGACCTTACGGTATGTTACCATGTGATGTAGTAGATGTTAAAGTCTCCTACGATTACTAACTGTCGGGGGTCTAGCTTTCTGGTGAAAGCAGTGTGCTCATAACACACAGAAGAAGGGTTCGATCCCCTTGGCCCCCATTATCAACACACAATGACACAACCTGCGTTCATTAACCCTACGACACTAGGGATCTGTCCTGCCTGTAACCAGAAAGAACAAGTAACAATCGAATCACGAAGGACAAAGGAAGGCTATACGCGAAGACGTAAAGAATGTCGTAAGTGTAAACACAGAGCGACAACGTATGAAGTCGATGAGTCTTTCTACTCTTTAGCTAAGGCTATTGTGCCCGTTGCGTCAAAGCTTGCTGAGTTGATAGCAGAAGCACCGAAAGGAGATCTGTGCAGCACTTGTTTTTACAACTACGGCACGCGTTGCTCGCATGAGATTCCTGAGTACGGAACAGACGAAGCGGCAGACTGCATACTGTACCTAGCTAAATAATGGAGGTGCCTAGCAAATTACGTTAAGTTTAAAGATCTCATAAAATCTTTCTAACTAGACGTTGTTTATGTACTTAACACCTGTAACTAATCAAGAGATTGTGTGCTTTATGCTACCGTGGCTCTGTCTTTAACGACGCCATGAAAGAGTCTAAAGAACTGCAGAGCTTTGATGTTTTCAGCAGGAAAACAGGCGCGTGGAAGTTTCTCTGCGCAATAGAAGCGTGCTCTCCCACGGAGGCCAAAGAGATCGCTATGCGCGAGCATCGCATACTAGGCTGGAACACCGTCAGCGTTTACCCAACTAAATGAAACGCACCTATTTACAGGATCCGTACAGAGCGCTATGATTGACGGGCGGCACCGGCCCTGAACGTGGTGCTCTTCCTTTTTCTCTGATCACATGACCATCAAACTCCCCTCGATTCTCAAACTCGCCGACACAGCAGCTACTGCATGGAGCGAGTGTGACCTAGCCCTCACTCAAGTTAATGAAGCTTTCGGCACTCCCTTCGAAGCTGCCCGTGACAACTTGCTGGCAGACGTAACGCAAGCAGACGGCGAAGGTTTTGATCTCGGCTTGTTTAGCGGGGCTGACAGTAAGTTCAAGTTCCCTCAGTACAAAACCAACATCGTCGTGCGCATCTCCCGCAAGCCCACGCCGCATGACAAACTGCAGAAGCTCGCTGACAAAGTTTCTGATCTTGAACAGCAGCTCAAGCTCGCCAAGCTTAAGCTCAAGCAACAAGCCGAGCTCCTCGTACAAACAGGAGAATGTGATCAGGTCACTGACAAAATCTCGCTTGCTTTCACCCGTCTCAAATGAGCCCCAAAGTAACTAACGCGGCAGCCTTCCTGATTGCTTCGATCGGGATGGCTTTCGCTTTCCTAGGTGCAGTCGGCACCGAACCAACTTTCACTGCGCATCATCAGCACACAGATCAATCTTACGAAGAGACAAAACGATGAATCATTACTTCCTCGCTTGTTCCATTTCCGGCACAGTTCGTCAGAGTGTACAGATTGCATTTGACGACCTTAAATTGCCGGATCAAACGATCAAAACTCTGCGGGAAAAGAACACAGTTTCTATCCGCCCTTCACTCTCAAATGCACTGAAGCATAAACTCGATGAACTGCGAGCTATGCAGCGGGAACTTTACGATGAGTGCACAATTCATTTCGGTGACTCCCATTTTGTTACCGAAGGTTATTTCTACAAAGCTCACGAATACATAAAGGACATCAAGTATTCGGCTGAGAGAGCCAACGAAGAACTGCGTGAGCTTTGGGATCAAGAGTATGCGGCGTGGCAAGAAACTACGGAGAACATCCTTCGTCCTTTGTTTAAAGACGAGAAAGAATACGATCTGGCCTTCTTGGCATACATGAAAGTATTTCCAACGAAGGCTGCTTATCACGCTCCGATTCGTGTGTCAGTAGTGGGTCCTCTCCCTGTGATGCTAGAGGCGGCAGACGAACCAATCGCAGGGGACATTAAATCGTTGCTTGCCTATGAGAACAACATCAACACGGCTCAAGTTCTCGAAGCAGCCAAATCTTCTGCCGCCGATCGAGCACTCACTATGAGTGCTGAACTTCTAGACGATCTTGATGCTCGCACGATCACAAAGATAGGTAAGCAGCAGACTGGTTCTGACAAGAAGCGCGGCAGTTGGGAAATCACAGCTAACAAATTGAAGCTGATCAGTGATTCCGTTCCCGGATTTGATCAGCTCTCTGTGTTGGCCACGCGGTTGCTCGAATGCGGCAAGCTCCTCACTTCTCCCGATAAGTCAACCTATCGTCAAGCACAGCAAGAGTTTCAAGTCATTCAGACCGCCATCCGGGAGGAACTGGAATCTATCTGCAACAACAGAGACGAATCCAAAGGGCTTGAGAAGCTTAAGCAATCTCTCGCTCTTTCATCTAAGTACAAAACCCTTTGCGAACGAATCAAAGGTGCCGAAAACAATTCGCATCTAAACCTGCTTGTGTCTGAGGCAAACGTAGAAATTGATGTGTACGAACAGCGAGCTAAGAACCTCCGTCGACTTATCGAACGCCGCAAGGAACTTATTTCAGCAGCTAACGAAAACCTCGAAGAACTCATCACCGACATCAATCAACCAAATCCAGAATCAATCGCATGTGATTTTTAATGACACGCACTCTCTACGTAATTAAAACAGCACAAGGTTATTTAGCGGCTGACGGTTCATCTACAACAGATCCTTTTGAAGCAATTTCATTTGTCGATTTAGATACTGCAGGTGTACGTGTTCGCCAAGCAGCATCTCATTTAGCTAAAGATGTAATCATCTGCCCGGTTCAAGTTCAATTCCCCAAACCAATCAAATGAACAACACTCTTTTTGCCAAGCTTCAGAACTTTCGCGGCGCTCTCAATGCGGCCACGCTCGAACGAACCGACGTTATCGACGGATTGCTGAGCTGCTTGCTTTCGAAACAGAATGCTTTTTTACTCGGTGCACCAGGCACAGGCAAGTCTGACCTAGTAAGAAACATCTGTAAAGGCATTACCGGCGTCAATTACTTTGGTTACCTGTTGACTCCGACCACTGATCCGTCGGAAGTCTTCGGTCCAGTGGCCGTAACTAAGCTGCTACAAGACGAATATCAGCGTGATATCAACGGCTATCTGCCTTCAGCACACGTTGGATTTTTGGACGAACTCTTCCGTGGTTCTTCCGCAATTCTAAATTCTCTTTTGACTCTACTGAACGAGAGAACTTTCAACAACGGCAAAAGCACTATCATCACTCCGCTGCAGAGCATCGTCGCCGCTACCAACAGCTGGCCGGAGGAGGAGTCGCTTCAAGCATTTAGCGACCGTTTCTTGTTCCGCCCCACGGTGCATACGCTCAAGAAACCGACTTCGAAGCGCATTCTCGATCAATGGGCTTTGGGTATCGAGCAACGTCCGGAGGTGGGCGAACACATCACGCTCAAAGAGCTCAGCGCTCTTCAGGACGAGGCGGCGAAAGTGAAGATCTCCGAGGAGTTTTTAGACAAATTCAACAGTGTATGGGAGCTCCTATCGCAGCGGGGCATTTTGATCAGCGATAGACGTCGGGTTCAGATCCTCAAGTTCCTTCGGGCTTGGGCGGTCGTCCAGGGCGACGATACACTGCATCCGGAGCATATGCACGGCAGCGTCGTACACATCGTTTACACGAGCTCTGACGATCAACAGGTAATCTGCGAAGTTCTAGAGCAGGAGATTCCCACGGCGGCCAAACTGTTCGCGGACGCAAAACGAGCAACCTCAGGGGTTATGGCTGAGTTCCAGGCGACTGTGCACCGCAGCCGTGCAAACAATCTGGAAGGTCTAAACGAATATGTAACGATGCTGCGCAAGTATCACAAGGATGTGAACACGATTAAGGTGAAAGTGGACGAGCTACTAACGAGCGACCGTACCAAGATGAGCGCATCCGAGCGCATGAACGGCGTTAAGCTCACACAACAGCTTCAAAACAATCTGGACTCTATCGCCCGCGAGATCTCGGAGATTGCACAATGACGCCTCAAGACCACCCGATCACCCCGCCGCCTGAGCTGGTGCGTGAGTGGGCGACTACTAACGGAACTAGCTACGAAGACCTTTTTGCTTTGTGTCAAAACATCGCCACCCAAGCCGCTCGCTGGGGCGCTGACCAGGAGCTGGAGGCGTGCTGCCAGTGGCAAGACACCTTCAACTACCAAAACGCTGGCAACCTCCTCCGCGCCGCCCGCCGCCCCAAGCCGCCGAGCTTGAAGGAGCAAAGCCTTGCTCTAATTGACAAGATCCAAAACAACAAAGAAATGTGGCAGATAGACGACCTTGATGTTGTCCGCCGCGCTCTCGAATCCTTGCCCGATTAGTCAACATCACTACCATGCCCTACTTCACCAAAAAGCCCGTTCAGATTGAAGCCCGCGAGCACACTGGAAGTGCGTCTTCTGCGGCAGGGCTGATTAAATGGATCGTTGACCAAGGAGGAGAGGCCAGTGCGATTGGCGAGTTTCTGCTGATTGAGACCCTTGAGGGGACGCATCGAGCCAACCCCGGCGACTGGATCATTAAAGGAATCAAGGGTGAGTTCTACCCATGCAAGCCTGACATCTTTGCCGCTACTTACGACCCCTCTTAGTCCGATCAACTAAACACCATGTCTAAACTTTTACCCTCTGCTCACGCAGTATTGAATGCGCTCATAGCAAAGTGGGAAGCCGATCCTTATGAGATGGATGTGGTAGCAATTGCTGCCGCCATTCGTGCTACTGCGGAGCAAGCACACCCAAAAGCTCACATTGAAGACATTGACTACGTTCACCAGAGTTATGTTGATGGGTGGAAAGATGCTCTTGATGTAATCCTTGCCATCGCCGACGAGCTTGAAGCCCTTTAGTCAGACCCACTTCTTTTTACTAAAAATGACACAAACACGTCGAGAGTTCTTACGTATTGTCGAGAATCAGCCGCTGACTCTGTACTGCAGCGCACTGGCTGACTTTCTGTGGGACGACTTTGTCCGCGAGCAGAAACCCAGCGTCAACTACTTAATTAACAACTACGAGATTGTTCAACTGAGCCGCTTCGGTAAAGAAATTTTCGAACGTCTGTATAACGAAGATCAAGTCAAATGGCTTGTCAGCGAACAAGACGTCGAGGACTACTTCCGTGCTGTGTGCGACGGGATGCCCGCAAAGCTCCCTGAGAATTACCGCCCGGAGAACGGTGTGTGGTTTGCGGTCATGGATGAGCTGACCAACGCCGCAGGCTGGCCTCTTTTGCTGCACCGCTGCGTGGGCGATCAGTTCGCCTCAGGTAACAACGCAGTGATGCTGCTGAACGAGCTTGCCGAAGCCATCGAGCAAGCAATCAGCGAGCAGACCTTTGACGTAGAGTTGCTGACCAAAAGCGGACAGCAGCTACAGGAGCTGCGGGACAAGTTCCAAAAAGAAACAGCTAAGGGAAACACAGGCAAAGCTGCTGAGATCAGACAGCAAGCTAAAGAGTTGATCAACCAGATCAACGACGCGATCCAGGAGGCCAAAGAGCAGGTGGGCGCTGAGGCCAGCAGGATCGTCGATAGCGTCAACAAGGCTAACGACGAACTGCAGGAACAAATGAGCAGCCTGTTCGGTGACACAGCGGGTCAGGGCGCATCGTCGGGCACGCTGGCAGATAAGAAAGCGCTGGCCAAACGGCTGAACCGGAATCAGACGCTGCGTAAAATCGCCACGCGGCTCGGTACCCTCCGGCGGATCTGGGCAGAGCGCAAGCGTGCTCGTAAGGCAAAGAGCAACTACGAGAACATCACCGGTGCCAAATTCGACAACAACATAACGCAAGCATTTCCCAGCGAAATTGCACTAGCGGCTACGCCGCAAGGCCGCGCATTATTTGCTCTCAAATACTCTGAACGTACTCTGCTTACCAAGGACTATACCGCCAGTCGTAAAGATCTAGGCAAAGGTCCGATCGTGATGTACATCGACGTGTCGGGATCAATGACAGGTGCCAGCGAAATCTGGTCCAAAGCCATTGCATTCGTCATTGCTGAAGAAGCTCTGAAGCAACGTCGCAAGGTGCAGATAAACCTATTTGATACCTTCATTCAAAACAGTGTCACGATCGAACCCAACAAAGCAAGTGCCTCAAAGTTGCTGGATTTTGTAGGCGACTGGTTTCTGCGCGGAGGCACAAACTTCAACAGCGTGATTGACCACGCGCTGAAGAATGACGAGCTGACAAAGAACAGCGACGTCTTGATGATTACCGACGGCGAGTCGGCGGTCACCGATGCGTTCGTCAAGCGCCTCAAAGCGTTCAAAGAATCTACAGGCACTCAGTGGACAACGTTCTGCATCGCCAGGCACCTTCCCCCGGTGGTTGCGACATTTAGTGACGAGAGTTACACCGTAGATACCTCCGACGATAATAATGTTGTAGACGCTATTCAGAAAGCAATCCGATGACATCAAACGCCGGTGAAATTTTCAACGAGCTGATCGCCGAGTACGACACCGCACAAAAGGTCAGGGAGCAGTCCGAGAGTCCCACGCCGCATTGTGTGGGGCAGTTCTGGATGAGCAACAACAGGTTACACATCTCGGCTTTGGGTCCAGACGGTAAAACCATCGTCTGGCTCCCTGTCGAGGCGCCCCAGGGACAAGAGGACGGGCCTACCGCGTTGTGGGTTTAGAAAGTCTTTAGATAAACGGTTGCAGAGTCCGTGAAAAGCCTTTACCATCTACCTGTCAAAGCCCTTGGCTCTCATGTTTACCTACACACTCAAAGGAAAAGATCTGACCAAAGACGAGGCGGTGGCCCTGGCTGAAGCCACGTCTGCCTCTCCTATCAAGATCGAGCTCGCATCGGTTCTCAACCTCCGCAAGGTAGACAGCGCAAAGCTTTTCAAGCTTTCGGTAGAGAAGAAATCTCCAGAGCTTGCGAACCTCGCATGGAAAATTTCCGTGAGCGACGCCTTGGAAGCTCCGATTGCTTTGACGAAGCAGCTCGAAGTGATGTCCATCCAGCGGCCGGTTGACCAGCTGCTGGAGGATCTCCACCGGTCTAACGGACTGTGGGCAGTCGGAACAGCAATGATCCTCGGCTCCGCCAGCAACGGATCCTGGTGGACGCTGCGCCAAGTCGCAAGCTATTGGGTGAACAACCTTGAGGTGAGCCCGAAGTCAGTTCTGTTCCAAGGCTTTGAGCTGAGGAACGGGGCGTGGGAACCCAAAGATTTCCGGGCTGGCATCTCGCGTCGCGAAACCTTCCACGTCTCGCCGGTGTATATCGGCCTGCGCGACGCTCTGCAATGGCTCATGAAGAACGACCTCGTTGAGCGTCGCAGCAACATCTCACGCGGCAGCCGCGACGAGAACCAAACTTCGCAAGTGCGAGCAATGCTCCGGCCCTTCTACAGTGTGCAGCTGAACGAGCGTGGCAAGGAGATGATCGAGTTGTGGGGAGACGCCGAGCAGTTCATTCTGAATTCCTTCAAAACCCGCCTGCGCTGAAAGCTCAGGTAAACTTCTCAAACACCGCTCAGCCTCGCGAAAGCGGGGCTTTCTTTTATGCAAGTTAAATTCATTCAAACGACAGATCAGTACAAGCAAGCACTGAATGAACTCAAAGAAATAAATAAGTTGTGCTTGGATACAGAGACCACGGGGCTACAAGCCTCTCTGGCTCGGTGTCGTTTGCTGCAGCTCTGTGACGCGTCGCCGACTTTAGAAGATCGCTGCGTCTACGTGTTCGATCTGTTTAAAGTTCCGGTAGATGATGAGCTGAGAAACTACATAGAAACAAGAGAGTTGTTTGTGATTCACAACGCCAATTTTGATTTTCAATTTCTGTTCAGCTTGGGTATCGATTACAAAGGAAAAGTCTTTGATACTTATCTTGCCGAGCGAGTACTGCGGGCAGGCTTTAAGGAGAAGCGTATCTCTCCGCAGGCAAACAAACCCTATTTCGCTGACGTATCCTGTTCCCTTAAAGCCGTTCTAGAGCGGCGACTAGAACTACAGATAGATAAGGAACTGCAAGTTTCTGATTGGGGCGCACCGGAGCTAGACCTAGAACAGATCGAATACGCAGCCCGCGACGTGGACTTACTGCCTAAGGTCGCAGCGTTGCAGATCGAAGAGCTCAAAGAGGAAGACCTCATGGGCGTTTACAGCATGGAATCGAAGGCTGTACGCCCTGTAGCTTGGATGTGCTACAGGGGATTCGCAGTGGACGTAGCTAAGCTAAAAAATCTAGAGAGCGAGATACGAAAAGAACTGGAAGAGAAGACCAAAGAGTTTGTCGAAGAGCTCGATTCTCGTTTGCCGGAAGAAGCTAAATTGCCTCGCGACGTGGACGGGAACATTGCCGTCGGTAAAAAACCGAAAAAGGAGTTCAATCCTTCGAGCTGCGCCCAAGTCTGCAAAGCTTTTAACGCATGTGGAATCGAGCTGCCGTTTGACCTAGAAACCAAAAAGCAAACCCTAAGCCAGATCTCTCTGTCCGAATTCAACAGCGACGACCCCACGCTGGCTTTGTTCCGCCAACGCGTTAAAACAGAAACAAAGCTAGAGCATATAACTAAACTGATTGACAACATCAATCCTGTTACCAACAGAATTCACAGCTTCTACAACCAGTTTGGTGCTAACAGCGGGCGCTTCACATGCACAGGAGCTAAGAGAACAACGAAAAAATCTGGAAAACAAACCTACGCGGTGAACTTGCAGCAGATTCCTCGCTCCAAAAATTTCCGAGAGTGCTTCGTTGCCTCTCCCGGATTCAAACTAGTTATCTGCGATTACTCCCAGATGGAGCTCCGATTGCTAGCTGAGCTAGCGAATATACCGGAGATGCAGGAGGCGTATAACCAAGACATTGATCTACATACACTAACAGCAAGTCGTATGAACGATTGTGATATTTCGGAAGTTACAAAGCAGCAGAGACAGATGGCGAAAGGAGCAAACTTTGGCATGATCTACGGGATCGGCTACTCGAAATTCAAAACATATGCTGCGGCGTCTTTTGGATTGATGCTGACTTTATCGGAAAGCAAAGTGACTCACGCAAAGTTCCACGCTTCGTATCCTCGCCTGCGGCAGTGGCATCGTGAGCGAGGTGCTCTCGTGCAAGACGGTTGGTGCTACACCCGCACAGCTATGGGACGGCGCCGTCTACTCAGTTTTGACGATGCCAAAATGACCATCGCCGCCAACACATTGATTCAGGGTTCTGGCGCTGACATCTTGAAGGTTGCTTTGGGCGAGCTGAATCCGTCCATAGGAGACGACGTCCGCTTAGTGGCTGTGGTACACGATGAAATCGTGCTCGAAGTGAGAGAGGAGTTAGCTGATGAATGGCAGCACAAACTGTCGGACATAATGGTGGCCGCAGGTGATACGGTCTTTAACAAAACTAGACTCGTCGCCGAAGCTGGAATTGGGGAGGATTGGAGCGCGAAGTAAGCACACACCCAACATAGGTGTGCTAAATTACTAACCTAAGGAAACCGCAAACGTACTCCATGTCTCGGCTGCTCGCTGTGCCTAAGGGTAACGTAAAAGATGTATTTACGCTGAAAAACGACGGGAAGTATTTTGGTGTAATTGAGGGCGAGGATAACTTCTTTGTCTGCCTGACAGAGTTTGACTCGCCCCTTGCGGCGGCTAACCACGCTCGATCCTTAAAGCGTCAAAATAAAATCGGTAGCGCAGCTAACACCTTAAAAAAGTTAGAAGCGCCCAAGATCCGTTCTAAAGTACCAAAGAAAAAGCAGCTCTTTACCGAAGCCGAAGTGGCGACTCGGACTCACTTACAGTTCAGGGAGGTCTGGGTCATCACAAACCCGGAGGGTAAGTTTGTGGTGGAAGCGATTAAAAACAAAACACTGGTTAAATACAGCGGAGAGCGAGGCAACGCTCAAGTATTTAAAACCTATGAAGATGCGTTGTTCACACTAAATACGCTGGATATGGTGGTCAAAAAAGGCCACCAGCTACGACGGTACTTTGAAAACGTATAGTAATTTTGCTATCCTGTAACTAAGATTGGGTTCAGATTAGTGACTGCGACTCCTGCTTACGGTTTCCGAATCAGCGGCACGCCTCAGGTCGGTCCGATGTCGCAAGCCATGCAAGCGGGCGACGTCAAAGGTATTCGAGATATCCTGACGCAGCGATTCCCTGGTCTTCAATTCGAGACCATGGACGCAGAGTTAGAAGAAGTAGATAAGCCCACTGAAACTACTCCTGTTGTTTCGCCGGCAACAGACGTCACCGGAGAAACGAAAAAAGAAGAAACGACAGCGACTTTATACGGCGATTACATGGCCGGGCTGCCTGGCGGTGTTAGAGATTTAGTTACTACTGATTACAAGGGTGTCCGAGGCGGTCGCGTTGGCGCAGGTAACTACACCACGGCGAGCATGATTCCTGGTGCTCAAGTACAGACACCCTCGGTTCCCTCGACACCTTCCTCAACGCCAAGTACAGGCGGTGGGACCACCACTTACAACGCCCCCGTTGTCGGCGGTAATTGGCAACAGTACTACGGAGATTATTACAGCGGGGACGTCAACTACGGCACGATCGGTGGAGGAGGCGAAGGGGATACGTCAGCACAGACGACTGCCCCAGCACAGACGACTGCCCCGGCGGCCACAGCTCCCCAGAGAGGAATGCAACCTGATTGGGCAACCTCCACAAAACAACAACCGACAACGATTCAAAAAGCATCGGGAGGTTTTGTTGCATCCACGGCGAATAAAGGAACCTATGTTGCGCCTTCAAGCGCAGAAGCTCCTGCTGGCGCTTTCGCAGCGTTTCAGCGAGTGGAGCAAAGGCAAGCTGCTCAGCCGGGAAACACAGGTGTTTTAGCGGCAGCGAAAGGCGGCCAGACTGCTCAGGCGCAATCCACGCTGAGCCGCAACGAAGCGGCCGCACTGCTATCAGCTCCTGGTAATAACGCCAAAGCTGCGGAGTCTGCTTTAAAAGCCGCAGACAAAGGTCGGGTTGAACTCAGCAACCAAGCTCGTCAGGTATTAGAACAGGCCGCTAGTAAAAATGATGGCGGTAAAGGCAAGAAGAAGTAAAATTTGGAACATCACAGCATAGTATTTAACAGTCATAACAAATCCTTAGCCCTGTCTATCGTCGCGGCGGACACGGCACATGCCCAAGGTCAAGCCCTCGATATAAGCAGGGCTTTAGATTGCGACAAATATCAAATAACTTACTTGAAATCCAGACCAACCCCAGTCTCAAACTTATTTGAACGATTGGCACTAAACGATTTCAATCAAAGAGATTGTGCTGTGTGGGAGGGATCTATAACTAACGGAAGCCCCTGCTTCTATGCGCTAAGTAAACGCTATTACGTCAGAACTACGATACTTAAATATCTAGACATCCCGAGGGACGGTGCCATGCCCAAGCCACGGTGCGACAACCCTCTCTGTGTAAACCCGTATCACTTTGAGTATCACAGTGAGAAAAATGCGAAACTAACCAGCGGCGACATTCAAATGCTGCTAGCCTTCCATGGCCAAGGCGCTTCTGCTCGTCAGATCGCCAAGGCACTTAACGTAAACCGCTCAACGATCTACAGGAAGCTCAAGGATGAACGTCTTCATTCTGGGATTGTGCGTCACCTCTGAGGCGCAGACAGACGAAGGAACGACCAACGTGCTCGCCGAGGCTCTGCCTTCCAACGACAAGCGAGTCGCAACCAAAATCCAACTCCTTCAAAAATCTGACCATTACGTCGGAAAACTCCTCAGCAATCTTAAAAAAGGTCAAACCGTCCTGGCGCTGGGTCCCACGCGGGCAACCGTAGATGGTGTCCTTCAGATGCAACCCATGCTCGTGGTCACCGAAGAAAACTTCAGTGATTTGCTGGCGATTAACCTGTTCATTGCCACGGGGGGCCTCGGCCCTAAAGCAGACGAAGTTGAACTGGGTGATTCGACCGTAACCAATCGGTCCCTTGCCTGGCAGGCTGAAGACAGCGAAACACAGTGGTTCAAAATCACAGCGTGGAATGAGCTGAGTAAGCAACTCTCCGATCTTGCACCGGGGACACCAACTATTGCAGTTGGTCGGGTATCCACTTCCGAAAAAGACGACAAAAACTACCTGAACTACAACCTGGACAAAGTTCTTTATCTCCCGAAGTCGACCCGTAAGGCACCTACTAAGGCTGCCGATCCTGAGAAGGGTAAGGTCGCTGCCGCTGCCCTTGGATCTATTGATTTCTCGCTCTGATCTCCTCCGCTAACTAACTGATGTACATCGCTGGCGAATTTTCCGAATCGGAAATCCTGTGCAACGTTCCTCCGCACACACTACGAATTGATCTCCAAGCTCGCCGTTGGAAATCCGACGTCGATCCTGACTCCGCCATCGTCGACCGAAACGACAACGGAATTCCCATTGAATTCATTCTGCTTGGGTTCAGTCCGTTCTATGGCAACCTTGGGATGCGCCAAGGCGAAGAGTTCCTTCGCATTGCCTACATCGGCGTGTCGCCCAAACATCGCCTGCTGCCCCCACGCTGCGTAACAACCAGCATCATCAGCGGCAAGTCTTCCCAGAAGAACTTCATCTCTTACTTCCAGAACCTGTACAACAACAGGATCAACGTAGGCACCGTGGTTACGACCACGAAATTCGAGACTCGCTCCTTCAACGAGCGCGATCCCATGACCGGTGCCGACGGTGCCAAGATCAACTACAACGCACTTTCGTTTGCTGATCGGCCGCCCCAAAACGAAGAGGAGCAGCAGCTGATCAAGGACATTGCCGATTGGCTCAAGAACGGCGGCGCCGAGTCTGCGAGCAACGTGTTGAAGTCTGTGATCCCTGGTGGTGATCTGGTGGAGCTGCCCCTCGGCGGAGACCACGCGGCAATCAAAGCTGCGTTCCAAGCTGCGCGTAGTCACCCGACTACCGAACAGCTCGCTTCCGCCGGCGATCCCAAAGCCCTAGCTTCTGCCGCCGAACCTCCCTCGGCAAAAAAGAAACTTGAGCTTACGGAAGAACAAGCCAAGAAGCTCGGTTTAGATTTCTGATCTAAACTGATTCAGAGCCAAGGTCTGAGCCTCCTACGCGGGGGCTTTTTTTTTACATGCTTTCTGACTACCGCTACAGAATTAAATACAAGAACCTGTGGATCGCGATCGTTATTCAAGATTATGGGTTTGCAGGTAATGTGGCCCTGAGCATCTGCAAAAGCAAGCGAGCCCAGAACGATTGGTTCTGCAACAGAAAGAACAGGAGGGCACGCAGAGCAGCTCGCATTCAAAACGTTAGCGACCTGAAATGCTGGGCAGTCTGCGCCCGTCTCATGCGTCTCGTCTTAGACTACACTTCAAACCCTCTGTTTATCTACCCCGAAGACAGCACCCGTGACGTGCTGATGCGCTACGCAGAACGCTGGGGTTTTGAGAAGGGGTCAGACAACGTCTGGGTCCGCGTCTGCATCTAAAAGAGGCGACTCTCCGCCATACAGTTCGGTTAACGGCGGAAGTTCCACGCCGGTCCGAGCGCACCAGTTGACGAGCCTCGTAAACAACCCGCCCTTGATCAGGTATAGCCGGTGTATATCCCCAAGGATCTTCACAAGCTCCTCTTTGGTTAGCTTGTCTGCGTCCCTGATGACCCGCTGGTGAAGGAAACTTTGTTCAGCGGTGAGCTCGAAGAGACGCATGAGACTCGGTGACCCTGCGTTAAGCCTAGGATCAAGGCACTGCAAACAGGATTAGAATTCATCTTTTCCTAACGTAATCAAATCACCATGAGCACCAACTTCTATCAAATCCCTCAAGGCATTGTTCATCAACTATCATCACGTCTCTCCTTGACTGGCAGGCTGTTGTTGCCCTGCGATCTAGAAGGACAGCTGGCGGCTCAGTTCAACCAACAACAGCTGGACTGCGACAGCTACGAGAAAGGAGTCCATATCTTCGATCCCCTTTGGTGGACTGCAAAGCAAGGTGTGTACGATTGGGTAATTGCAAACACAACAGGATTAAAAGAAGAGACACACTACGTTCTAGACTACGGCATAAAAATAGCAAACAAAGGTGTGATTGTATTAGACCGCTTAAGCTTTCTAGAGCCCGTAGCCAAACGGCGCAAGTTGTTCCAAAACAGTAAGCTGTCTGACTTGATGATCTTCTCGCCACGGCCGCAGTTCAGCACTGTCAGCAAGTCGCGTGATTCTGTAACGTCCGCATGGTTTGTCTTCAGGCAACCGAAGAACTGGATGGATGGCACGAACATCGAGTTTCTTGTAGATTGGCAGTCAGTTCCGCCCCTCCTCTTAAATCAAAGTGCATAAAATCGAAAAACTTCACCGGGAACTGCTTGAAAAACTGACGGAGACAAACCGTGGTCTTGATCGGATCGCATCATTACTCGTTTCAACCCAGCTACTCCAGGAATGCGTTTCCCCCGACGGCGAAGCAAGAGATGCAGAGACATGCGCAGAAATTGTTACTGAGTCTTTTAACGCAGGCCAATGCCTCCACGAGCAAATGATTGATGCTCAACGAGACTTCAAGTATCAAGTAGATGAGTTCTATATCGGTGGGGACGACAGTGACGAGGAAGACGAAGATGATGATGGCCCCTCTCCGCAAATAGCTTTAAGGTTTTAATTCAGCATCAACAGGTATAGAATACTCAAAGATTTAAGACGGAAATTCCCGTCTTCCTTAACGTGTCTAATAGTACCAGGCTCACGGTCAACGGTTTACGTCACTACCGTTGCGAAGGTGTAGATGTGCCTTTGCCTTCGGTGACATCTGTTTTATCCGCCACGCAGAGCGCCGAGACACAGCGTAAGCTAGCGCATTGGAATGCGTTAAATCCAGGCGTTGCTGACGCTGCAGCAGCTCGTGGAAGCTGGATCCATGAGGCGGTAGAGAACCACATCAGGGGGATTACAGTAAACCCCAGAGAAGATCTTAAGCCTTATTGGAAGGACGTTCCAGAGAAAGTTGACGAATTGATCGGCAGCGGACGCGTCCTATGGAGTGAAAAACCCTACAACCAACCCGGTTGGTCCCGCTACGTCGGGGATGACGGAGTCGGACGCATACACTACTACGATGCTCCAACAGGCCATGGCTGGGCGGGCTGCTGCGACATCATTTATAAAGACAGCAACGGCGAAATCATCCTGGGCGACTTCAAAACGTCCGTAGGACCATACAGCGCGAAGTTCCCTTCAAGCAAAGCTGACATCCCAGAGAACTTAAAGAAAGCACTAATCAGTGGAGTCTTTAAATTCAAGAAAACGAAACTCCAGCTTGCTGCCTATACAATTGCAGCCGAAAAATGCTTGGGTATTAAAATATCGAAAACCCAGATAATTGTATCTACTCCTATACCTGAATATAGCGTTCAGGTATTTAGTTTCGGAGAAAAAGATATAGAAAAAGACAAAGAAAACTGGTGGCAGATAGTGCGAAAGTACTACGACACTCACGACGTAACAGGGTGAGTCTCATCTAAGACGATCGAATCTAGAGAGATTCGGTTGTTACAGAGCAAACCATGCGCGTTGCGCTTTTCTGTGCCAGAATGTCCGGGCCACAAGGGGTCTCATGGAATTTAGTTATTCGATCAACGACGAAGTTCGCGAATATCTAAATCCGAAGACCGGAAAGATAGCATCGGGTGGTAACTTTGCTGCCTTTAACGAGAACTGGAAAGCATCCAGCGACTCGACAGAAGTCATCGCGAATCGAATCGCGGCGGGTGCCGGTCTGTGTGCAGCACAGCTGATTGAAGGCAGACGCAAAAGCGGAGACACCGGATTCATAAAAGCCGGTTTAGTTATCATCGATATTGACAATCAGGCAGACGGTAAAGACGAGAACGGAGAAAAGATAAAGGACATTCAGTTAACAGTTGAACAAGCACTTGAATTAGATATATGTAAGAAGTACCTGTCGTTTGCCTACTACTCCCCGAGCAACACACCAGACTGGCCCCGGTTCCGTCTCGTCTTTGGACTCGAACGAGACATCGTCCAGCCGGACTTCTACCAATGGTTTGTACGGCAGATAGCCGTACAGATTCCTGGCTCAGACAAGCGTGCGACACAGACTGTCAACCTGTTCTACGGTGGTCGTGGTCCGCAGGATTTAATCTGCGCAACCGACAAGTTCATCCCCGCCTGGCAGATCGACGAAGGCGCCCGAGTTTTTTCCACGCTGCCGCAGGACTCGTCGCTCCGGCACGACGCTCACGAAGCGTTGGATTGCACGATCGCAGCGGATGGCTGCCAGCTTGATCTGTTGCTCAGCAAATCCGTTCAGAACATGCTGCACGGCGAGGCGGTCGAAGACCGGAGCCTAGCCATGGCAACGGGTCTCAAGGAAATCATCGGCTGGGCTAACTGGTGCAACGGTCATAACGTCACCCTGGCGGAGCTCCCCCTTGACGTTGCGCACCGTCTGTTCTACTCTATCTACGAGTACGCCCCAGAGCTAGACGGCAAGTTCAACCGCATCCTGAACTCGATCGCAGACGCGACGAGCCTCCGACCAGCAGCGGCCATCGTGGCAGAAGATGCCGAAGTGGCGTGCTGGAAAAAAGTTAAATACGCAAACCGTTCTGTATTCGCAGAGCAGTGTCCCGACTCCGTCAAGGATCGGATCAAAGCAAAAAAAGCACAACCAAAAAACTCTGTGCTTTCAATCGACGACTTCGATCTGACTAGCGAGCCGTCGCCCAAAACAACATCAACATCCACAAAAACACCCGACGAAGAGCCCATGGTTGCCACGCCGCAGACTCCTGCACAACTGATCAACCTGCAAAACAACGACCGTGCGTTCAGCGAGAACGACATTGCCGAAGTTATCTCCAGCAACTACGGCGATCAGTTCCTATATGACTCCTCCCTCGACGAATTCTTTAGTTACGACGATGAGGAAGGGATCTGGTTCCTGAGCGACGAACAGCATATCAAACGTCGTATTCTGAAAGCACTAGATACGTTCGTACAAACAGGTATTCTTCAGCGGTACAACAGCGGAACCGTTAACAGCATTTTTCTTCTGCTGAAAGCCCGTCTGCTTCGCTCCATCAAGGGCGGACGTAAATCCATCTGGACTTCCAACCGAGGCAAGGTGGCATTCCGAAATGGCGTTCTGGACGTGGAGACCCTGGATTTTGCCGATGGTTTCCAACGCGATCTGTACTTCCGCAGCCGTCTCGGTTTCGACTTCAGCGAAGACACCAACTGCCCGAAGTTCCTGAGCTGGTTGAGTTGGGCAGTAGGAAAAGATAACGTCGTCATTATCCAGGCATTCTGTCGGGCTGTCCTTGTCGGTTACGCAACGGGCGAGCGCTTCCTCCACCTGATCGGTGCCGGTGGCTCCGGTAAATCCACGCTGCAACAGGTTTTGATTGCGCTGGCGGGCTACACGGGCACGCATACGTCCGACCTGGAGACGATCGAAACCAACCGATTCGAAGGGCACAGCTTGATCGGAAAGCGGCTCTTGCTACTGACCGACGAAGCTTCGTTTAGCCGCCGCCTGGACACCCTCAAAAAGCTGACGTCTGCTAGCGACACGCTGCGGGCCGAACGGAAGTACGGCAAAGAGGTGATCAACTTCAAGCCAGAGCTCTTGGTCTCTATCGCATCGAACGAGCACATCAGCAGCTCGGACATCAGTAGTGGTCTGGAGCGCCGGCGCCTCACGATCGTGATGAACAACGTCATCAACCCCTCGAAGCGCAAGAACTTGATCAGCGTGTATCCCGATCACATCGAGGGTGAGTTTGCTCCGGAGTTACCGAACATTGCAGCCTGGGCACTCAGCATGGGACATGATCAAATGCGCGAGGTGCTGGCCAACCCGACTAAGTTCGCTCCTACGTTGAACACGACGAACATCGAAGCTCTGATCTTCAACAACCCGATCGTGGCTTGGCTGGCCGAGTGCACTATGTACGCACCCAATTCCTATACCGTGCTTGGTGCCGGTGCCCTTAAACCGAACATCGACGAGCAGGAGAAGGGTCTGTACGTTAAAAACGCATTCACAGAAGTGTATGCGAGCTACTGTAACTTCGCCAAGTGCAACGGTTTCAGGACGATTGCCAAGCCCCGCTTCGTGGACCGTCTGCGCGAGACAACTAACAACGTGTTGAAAGTACCCGGCGTGCAGTCTAAATTCATAAATGGCAAAGCTGTCATTCAAGGACTCGTAATCAAGCCCTATGATCCGACCACGGATCCGCGTAACCGGGGTGATAATCGACTGCCGTCACCGGTAGACTTTGCTGCAAACCCCAACGTCTGGGATAAGGCGTTTACGGAACACGACCCAAAACCATCAAATGCCGATCAATAAAACTCTGATCGCTACATGTGCCGGCTTCGGGCTGGCGCTTGGTTCGATTGCGATGCAACCAGGAACTTTTCCTGTGTTTGGGGCTGCTGCCGGAGGCTCGCTGGTAACTGCAAGCCTGATCGGCAGCAAGAAAGACAGGGAAAAGGAAGAAGCTGAACGAGCAGCAAAGGTTTCGAAAGCTCTGAGCTTCTGCTACGAAAACTTCAAAGGTCTAGTGTCTCCGCAGCAACTAGCTTTCCACGCAGAACTCGAATTACCGCAAGCGGAAAAGCTGTTGGAGAGTTTGATTTCAACGCAGAACGGCGGCCAACGCGTGGACACCCCAATGGGAGCTGTTTACTCTTTTGATCATCCTTCACAAATACTGACGCAGCTCACGCTGAACGCCAAAGCATGGGCGGACAATCAAACTGACGAAGTATTTAGGGAGAATGCTGTACTAAAACAACAAATTCAGATTATGAGCGGCCAGATCCAGACGCTCACAGCCGCCACGCAAGCGCGTAATTTTGTTCCGCGTGCCGCAGAGGTTGCTAAAGAACTGTTCCAAAAAAATAATCGGGCGCCGGAAAACACAGACGACCCTTGGAAAAACATGATATAATTAAGAAACGCGCGAAGAAAGCCCCGGTCGTCCCCATGAAGGATTACTGGGGCTTTCTAGTAGGCAAGAAAGATCTTGTTTGACTTTGATGGCCTGAGCGTGGGACGTCTCAGTAGGACGAAACAGGGGCTCAGGCTCTATCGAAAGCTAGTTTAAAGTCAAATTTGCTCCTAATTTGAAGTTAATTAGGAGTTCTTTAGGAGATTTCCAAATTCTCGATCACTCGCCAGCCGTCAACAGCGGGATTATCTGAAGCTAGAACAGCCTTGATTGTAGTAGGCACATAAGAAGACAGAATGCGTCCAATGTCATGAGCGATGTACTTGTGTTCCTTTTGAGTTCCATTAGCCCCCCGCAGGCCGACATAAAAAATCCAATCCCGTAGAGTGCCCTGCATGTGCAAACGGGTAGGTGTGCACATCGGCAGGATGTTTCGGGCGCATTCCCGAGCCACGCCGGACTCCAGCAAAACGTGGTACAGCTCCTCGATCTCCGAAAAAACCTCTTTGACGCGTTCTTTCAATACTTGCTTAACCGTCTCGTCCGCAAACTCCAAGCTGTTTTGCCGATCTTTAAAATCTTGAGCCCGCAGTTCGAAATCCCAACAGCCTTCCCAAGCGTCGTCCAGAATCTTATCTGGGGTACAATAACGCTGCGACAGTTCTTGATAATGAAATGCTCTGTGGCGAATAATCTGAGCTGAGATAGCTCTGCTGGTTATAATTTCAAAAGACGCGCAAACTTGCTCAAAGACACTCCAGTGGCCCTGGTTAATACAGAAAGTAAGGAGTTTTTGAAACTCTGCCTTGTCCGGATTCTTGGTGCTTGCTCGGGCGTGCCTGGCGACAACCTTCTCAGGGTTGTCAGTAATCCAATCGAGCTTAGCGTTGTGCAAACGATTCACCGGCAGGCGGCTGGGTCGTAGGTACTATACCGATCGCAGATGCCACGCGCTCCACAATGCCGGGATTTTCCTTGATGACCTGGCCGGCCCAGCGATCTCCGTACTGAGGGATGGCTGAAGGATTGATATTGATCAGGGAGCCTGCGAAACGATTCATGTTTTGGGGAACGTCTGTTGGTAACGGAGTCGCGAAGTAACTTCAGA
>Ga0315904_10001169_pt1 | contig 41477 bp, 30 predicted proteins | sample LakEriMetagenome_6_FD_203529 | JGI IMG/M metagenome (GOLD analysis project Ga0315904, IMG submission 203529) | Freshwater fungal communities from buoy surface, Lake Erie, Ohio, United States - Buoy 12 MA120 | ecosystem: Environmental > Aquatic > Freshwater > Lake | place: USA: Lake Erie, Ohio... | reverse complement strand
GGCCGTGTATCCTTCAGCCATTCCACCCAATGCGCGGTATGTTTGCAAATCGACTGTGTTGGAGATGAAACGAACACTACCGTCTGCCCCGGCAAAATTGGCTCCTACCGAGTGGTCGCTGGTAAATCCATAATTGTTCTGCCAATCCTGGAAGCAGTTCTCGTAGCCCTTACGCAATGGTACGCCAGCGGCCTGCGAGCATACTGGGGGAGCATTCAGAGGGATCGCTACGGTAGCAACGCTACCATTGAACCAAAACCACCAGTTGTGATCGGTAAATGAGCCGACCGACTCGCCGACCATCAAGGTGTTGCTCAGGCCGTCTTTAACCGCCGCGATCAGCGTGTTGCAGGGAACGCCAAGGTTATTGCCTGAGGGTAACGGAGCAGGTCCAGGTCCTACATACCCGGCAAAAAAGATTCCGTTGCCATTGCCGATCCCATTGCCGTTGTTTTTGAAAAAAGGATCCGAACCAAAGTTTGAATCACCGGTGGTAAAGAAATTGCCCCAGGCCCAATTCGAGCCGGACACCCCTTTGTAGCTAGTCACCGCATATTGCTGACCGTTCGAGGTACGCTGAGCCCGTAATGGGAGAACCGTAGGGGTCGTATCGCTCGGACATCGGTACAACGAAATTCGCTGTTGGGCAATCCATGGATTCGAGTTGACCGTCGGAAGCGTCGGTCCACCGACATTCCGTGGGTCATTGCTCACATCGCGCGTCATGTCGATATTGCGAAACAAACTATCTTGTTCAATGTAAGGCAAAATGTTGGTCATCCACGAGACCTGAGTGGGCGACCAAGGAGCATTGGGCTGAGGATCGGTAACAATGTCGCGACCCACAACAGCATTCCCGACACTTCCTGGCAATTGCTTGCGGGCCGACTCGTGATTGATACACGCCAGAGCGATTTGGCGAATGTTGTTCGCACAGGACATCCGACGCGCTGCTTCCCGGGCCGCTTGCACTGCCGGCAACAGAAGCCCAACCAAGACCCCAATAATCGCAATGACCACGAGCAGTTCGACGAGCGTAAAGCCCCTGCGTCTTTGAATGATGCTACGGTTCATCTGCGTTTCTCCAGCGGATAAGTTTTTATTGGGCAAAATTGGGTTCAGTCGACTCGCATCCAATCGATGGACTCAAAAGCTCCATGTCCTATCGATTCCGTTCCAGTCTACAGCAAGCCATTCGACTCGCGTGCTTAATCCTACGGATCCTTGACGTAATGTCAAGAAAAACCAGACGTTACGCTTCTATGCTCACCCCAGATCGCTGCTCGGCATTCGGTTCGACCAAAAAGACACTTGACAGTTTCATCAACTGTCGTAAGATTCAATCAGTCAATCAAGTGGTTGATTGTTTTTCTGTCGCAAACGGCAGAGCAATACAACGCTAGTCAACACTCCGTAGGTAGCATCGATGGAAACAAGCCGAAATGAGGAGGCTTCTGACGATCGCGATTGCTCGGATCTCGAACACCTCGAGGCCAAGAGTCCGATGCCGCTTCTGGACCAAGAAATTTGCAAGCGAACCGCAGCGATTTTCCGAGCTATGGGCGACGCGAGCCGCCTTCAACTCCTGGCACTCCTTGCCAAACGAGAAATGTGCGTCACGGAACTCACTGGCCGTCTATCGGACAATCTGCCAGCGATTTCCCAGCGTCTCAAACTCCTTCGCGCCGAGAGGCTCGTGAGTACCCGTCGCCAGGGCAAGCACATTTACTACTCGCTTGCCGACAACCACATCGCTTCGTTGATCGAAAACGGTCTAGCTCACGGCAGTGAGACCGACTGTAAGGTTTGCCCACCTACGTAACACTCCGCTGTTTTACCCTTTGTTTTGTCCTTGAAGAAAGAAATTGAGAGATCTGAAAATGTCACACCACCACGAAAACCATGACCATGTCCACGGAAAAGACTGCGGGCATACTGCAGTCGAACATAATGGACATATCGACTATCTCCACGATGGACACTTGCATCACCCGACCCTCGACGGGGTGATCGAGGAGCATGTCCTGGAGGTCTCGACTCATAACCCGGCCTCCTGCACCGGCGGACATGCCTGCTCGGCCCACCCGGCCGACCATGTGCACGGACCTGGTTGTGGACATCCAGCGGTCCCTCACGGCGACCACATCGATTACCTTGTCGATGGCCACTTGCACCACCAGCACAATGGACACTGCGACGACCATGGAAAGCTCCAGGTCGTCGGACAGTGAGCTCGGGTCTAGTTCCCCCACGGTCCCCATCTTTGGGAACTCCCTATTCTTCGGAAACTGTTTGATCTACTTGTCTTGAATCCGTCTTGACCTGGCTTCCTTCGGTTGTCTATTCTCCGGGGCAGGCCAGGGCAAGTTCGGTAATTCCGGCGAGCTTGGTCAGCGTTACAGGATAGACCTGCCAAGCGGATTTAGGTTGAGTGCGTTCAACAAGGATGGTTGAGTTCCATGTCCACTACGAAAACAGTCTTTACGACCGGCGAGGCTGCAAAGATTTGCAAAGTCAGCCAACAGACAATCATCCGTTGCTTTGACAACGGAACACTAAAAGGATTTCGCGTACCCGGGAGCCGATTTCGTCGTATCCCTCGCGACCATCTCTTTGTCTTTATGAAAGATAACGGGATCCCAACAGACGCCTTGGAAAGCGGCCGAAAGAAGCTCTTGATCGTCGATGACGATCAGGACTTGGTCGATCTGATGCGAGACGGTTTTGAACGCGATGGGCGATTCGAAATCCGCACCGCAAACAACGGTTTCGACGCCGGAATGCAAGTCAAGGAATTTCGCCCCGACTTGGTGGTCCTGGATGTGATGCTACCGGACATCAATGGCCGCGAAGTCTGCCAACGCGTCCGCTCGGATCGCACCATGGACACCGTCAAAATCCTATGCATCTCTGGGATGGTCGAAGCAGACAAGATCGCCGATCTTCGCTCCGCCGGCGCCAACGACTTCATGCAAAAACCCTTCACCATCGATCAACTCATCGAGAGGGTTTGCGATCAACTTGAAGTCGATCGGCCTGTCGCTATGGTCTAGTCGACCTGCTTGGCGACCTCTTCGAAATACTTGCGGGCCGCAGGATGGTAAGGTAACCCTTGCCATTCGGCGGCCATCTCTTTGGCGATCAGCCCATCGGTCAATCCTTGGGTCTCATAGAGAGCCTTGAGACACTCCTGGACCAATCTTGAAGGGGCGTCGCGCCGGACGACCAACAAGGCGGCTGTCGCAAGCGAACTGACTGGAGCTTCGAGACTCCCTCGATACGCACCTGCTGGAAATTGGTACAGCCGGAACATCGGCTCGGCCAGTGTCATGTTCGGTGCATCGTCGATCGAGAGCAATCGATACTCTCCTGAGCTAATCAACTCCGACAATCCAGGTTGCTCGGCCTTGATCACCGCAAACATCGGCAGTCGGCGCTCACGGACCCCAACGGTATTCCAGTCGCTATCGACGACATCAAGGTCCTTCTCGCTCATGCCAAAATACTTCAGTAGCTTCAAAGACGCCTGGCGTGTTCCGGAATCCTTGCTCCCTAGGACCACCGATTGACCCTTCAAATCGGTGACCTTGGAAATCTCGGTACCACGGGGGATCAATATGTGGATTGGCTCAAAGAACAATGGTGCCACCACGGCGACCTGATCGGCTCGAACCGTCGATTCTTGCATCAATGCGACATCGGCATGCTTGTCGAGCAACTGTTTGAGGTTCTCGACCGACCCGCCCGTTGCCGTTACCGTCGGTTGCCGCCCATTGCCAGTCCGCATCCGATCGGAGATTTTACCCGCCAAATCGTAGTACATCCCTCCGGGGGATCCCGATGCGATGGTGATTCGATTCGGAAGACTCCAATCGCGGAATTGATCCCATAGGGAGTTTCCCAGCAGTCCGATGGCCAATATGCCAGCAGCGGTTGTAAGGAACAGGTTTTGTGCCCATCGTTGAGAGCGGCTAGGCTCGACCTGTCGCCCTCCGGTCAGGGCTGCGACAATCGGGATATTCGCTATCCAAAAACGGGCCCGCCTCATGAGTGTCGGGGGTCTGGCCTCGATGGGATGCCCGTTGAGGAATCGTTCCAAATCGTCTGCAAGGTGAGCCGCTGATGCGTAGCGAAGGTGAGGTTGCTTTTCAAGACACTTGCCGACGATCGTCTCTAGATCGACATGGATGTTGGCCTGCTGTTGCCGGACCTGAGGCGCCGGCCTATTGATCACCAGCATAATCGTCTGCATCACCGATTCGGCCTGAAAAGGGGGCTTGCCAGTCAGCAGCGCAAAAAGAATCGCCCCCATGGCATACACATCGGTTGCAATCCCCTGAGCTTCGCTCTTTCCTGCCGCCTGCTCTGGCGACATATAGCTCGGCGTTCCAATCGTCGCCCCTGTGGCCGTCAAACCTTGTTCGGCACCCATCTGCTTGGCAAGCCCAAAGTCGGTGATCACTACGCGATCGCTCTCATCGATCAGAACATTTGCTGGCTTAAGGTCTCGGTGGACCACCCCGAAGGAATGCGCGTAATGGATGGCCCTGGCCACATCCATAACATACTTGACCGCACGCTTGGCCTCGAGCGGTCCTTCATTGAGGATTTTCGACAAGTCCGTTCCTGGGATATAGTCCATCGAGAAGTAGTGATGGCCGTTGCTCTCACCGCAATGATAGATCGTCACGATACTCGGGTGCGTTAACTTCGCGACGCTTCGGGCCTCGCGGTAAAACCGGTCGACTTCGTCGTCGCTGGCCAATGCCCCAGACCGTATCATCTTGACGGCCACTTCACGGTTCAATGCCGTTTGAGTCGCCAAATAAACCACCCCCATCCCTCCACGACCTAAGACACGCTGAAGGATGTAGTCTCCAAAACGGCATGGCAGGGCGGCTTGGCTGTTCTCGAGCGAGGGAAAATCGGAAATCTTCCCCCCGGATCCTGCAAGCTCCGAAAGGCTGAAGTCGACCTCATCGCTGAGCAACCGACGAGGCCTCGAGGGCGAGTCGATCGTCGCTGCGTTCGGATCGTATAGGTCTTGCCCTTGTTCCACCACGTCCCCAGAATCCGAGACTTGCTCAGACCCGATCGGTTCACCAGCGATCGATCCGACTGTCGAGGCCTCCTGGTCGGCGATTTCTGCCAAGGTCGGGCCAGCCATCTTCTCGATCCAATCGGCCGTTTCAAGCAACTGGGCCAACCGATCCCGAAACTGTGGGTATTGCCCTAAGAACACTTCGCGGTCGACGACGTTCTCGGCATCATGCGCTCGCAAAAACTCAAGCAGAATCTCGTCGAATTCCTCGGTCAACTCATCTTCGGATGGATTTTCAGTCATGCAAGACCTGCGCTAGCGGCGCCTCGAAATCACCTGAATTCCCTCAACTGCTGTCCAAACACCCTGACCACTATACACGATCTGATGCCGTTTTTGATTTTGCGAAGAGCCTAAAGCGGCTTGGCAATGCAGTAAATCCGCGTTGCAGTCCGGATCAAAACCCGATCCCTCAAAATCGCTGGACTGGCCATTCCCATGTCGTCACTCTCGAATTCATTGGTGTGGAGGACCTTGAACTCATCACCCGCTTGAATCACAAACGTTTGGCCTTCTTCGTTCAGGCAGAAGATCTTGTCCCCGTAAGCCCACGGTGAGGAGGTAAATGCCCGTCCGTTGGGGATCCGTTGCCGACTGTATATCTCCTTGCCCGTCGCCGCATCGAAACAGGCGAACAAGCCCGCATCGTAAAGAACATACAAGCGGCCGTGGTACACCAGCGTCGATGGGTTGTACGGAGCCCCTTTAGGGACACTCCATGCGATCGACTCCGAGGAGGTCGAACCCTCCGCTAAGCTGATGTCGCCACTCGCACCGGGCTTGATCGCATAAATAGGTCTTCTCTGGTCGGCGACATAACCCGAGGTCACATAGAGCAATCCCTCTGCCTCGTAAGGTGTCGCAATCGTGATGCTTGACATTCCTTTCAAAGACCAAAGCAATTTCCCGTCCAAATCGTAGGATCGCACCTGAGACGTTCCAGCCGTAACAATTTCCGTTCGATTCGAATTCTTCCATATAAATGGAGTCGACCAATTGCTCTTCTCCTCTCGCCCAACCCTCCAAATCTCCTTGCCCGTGGCTGCATCCAAACAGGCTAGATACGAGGCTCGCTCGTTGTCGTTGCAAAAGTACAGTCGTCCCTCATGCAAAACCGGAGATGCGGCCGCCCCCCATCCCAATCGCGTTGGCAATGCTTCAAGCTCCGATCGCCAAATCTCGTTGCCATCGAAGTCCAAACAGAAAATCCCCAAGCTACCAAAGCAACAATAAATCCGCTCGCCGTCGGTCACGGGTGTCTCCGAGGCAAAACTGCTCTTGATGTGGATCGAACTCTTGGGCACACCCTGGTGGACTTGCTTTTCCCAAAGTGTCTCGCCAGTCTTTACGTCCAAGCACAGAACCTTCCATTGGTGCTCCGATTCCGGAGCCTTACGCTCTCCGCCAAAATAAAGCCCCTTCTTGGCCGGCTCGTAAGCCTCCGAACTGATCACCGTCGTCAAGAACACCTTATCGTCCCAAACCACCGGCGATGACCAACCACGACCAGCAACATCCTTCTTCCAAACCACATTGCTCGTCGAAGACCACTTGTCGGGCAACTTGCTGTCCAATGCCGCCCCCGCATTGACGACTGCCTCGGTGGATATCCCCCGAGACTGCGGTCCGCGAAACTGCGGCCAACGATCCTGGGCTTGGGCCACGCTCAAGATGGCCAGCCCCAACGAACCGACCGATAAAAACGTTGCAATTCGTTTTGTTGCCACCATCTTGCTCCCACTACATGGAAAAAAATCGGCTCGCCGAGGCAAATATCAACTTCGGGCTCGCGGGTGACTCATCGGCACCCAAGCCCCATTCTGTGCCGAACTGGCCACGCACTGCTGGATGAAAAACATTCCTTCGACCCCATCATGCACGTTCGGATAGACCGTGTTGACTCGCTCGATCGACTCACCCTGAGCCACAGCGATCATCGCGTCGTATGCCGAACAGTAGATGTTAGCGAACGCCTCGAAAAACGCCTCGGGGTGGCCGCTTGGCAAGCGGCAAGCTCCCCGACCACTTGCGTTCATATAAGGTGCATTCGGGTCGCGTGTGTATAGACGATGCGGTTGGCCGTTCTGTCGAACGACCATCACGTTGGGTTCCTCCTGACGCCAAGACAAAGCGCCCTTGGTCCCATCGATCTCGATCGAGAGATCGTTCTCGCGACCATGGCTGATCTGGCTAGCCGTAACGGTCCCAAGCCCGCCGTTCTGATAGCGGACGATCGCTGTGCCGTAATCGTCAAGCTTGCGGCCAGGCTCAAACGCTTTCAGATGGCAACTGATCTCCGAGGGCAAAAGTCCCGTCATGTAACGACCCAAATTGTACGCATGCGTGGCGATGTCGCCAAAACATCCAGCCGCTCCACTCTTGCTCGGATCGGTCCTCCATGCGGCTTGCTTCTGGTCGGAATCCTCAAGCTTGGTCCTCAACCAACCCTGGATGTAGTTGGACCGTACCGCCTGAATCTCACCCAATTCTCCACCGAGAATCATCTCTCGCGCTTGACGAACCAGCGGATATCCCGTGTAGTTGTGGGTCAATGCAAAGACCGTCTTGGACTTGTCGACAATCGCCGCAAGCTCTTCGGCTTGCGCTAAATCAAACGTCATCGGCTTGTCGCACACGACGTGGAAGCCCGCTTCCAAGGCGGCTTTTGCCACCTCGAAATGCGTCGAGTTAGGTGTCGTTACCGATACGAAATCGACCCGCTCACCCAACGGCTTCTTGGCTTCTTGGGCAAACATCGCCCCGTAGGATGCATAAGCCCTCGTTTTGCAGACGTCATAGTCAGGGGCCGCTTGCAAGGAACGCTCTGCATTGCTCGAAAAAGCTCCCGCGACGACCGTGGCTCGATTGTCCAAACAAGCCGCAATCGAATGGACCTTGCCGATAAACGATCCCGGTCCCCCCCCTACAAGCCCCATGTTCAGTTTTCGATCGAGAGGTCCGTTGGTCATTTGTATGCACGCTCCAAAAAAAGAAACCAGAACAGGAAAGACGCTTCGATAAGTTCTACCAAACCAAAAAGCATTTTCCAGATTCGAATCGAAAATCAAACCAGGAGTTTGTTATTTCCCTAAGGTTTCTGCATGGTCAAAGAGAATTCGACGCAACTCCAACCCCGTTTCGGGATGCTTGAGAATCCCATTGTGGGTTGTGCGAATCCAACGCTCCGAAACCACCCCGGCTAACTGCGCACTTTCCAACGGAACCAACCCATCGGTCTGGAATAGACCCATAAGCGGACCTCCAACACCTAATATCGTATGCTTGGTTACCCTCTCGGATGAATCGAGTCTGGCCAAAATCTTCAAAAACGGTTGGTCCGGATCGAGCATGTCGATGCTCGTGGGCAAACCATCTGCAAGTGTCTCCCGAAATACCCCCGGGTTCTCCTCGATGACCCGATCGATCCCACTCTCGGACTGCACGACCAAAGCACTCGCAAATCGTCCCAACGACCGTCCGGCAGTACTGCTGCCTCGATGCGGTGTTGCGATGAAAACCGCTCGCGAAATCATCGGATGGGGATCGAAATAAAACCGCTCGGCCAACGAAGCTCGTGTTGAATCGTCGGCCACTAAGGCCTCCAAAGGCAACCTTGATACCGAATCCCAAACCCGCTCCCCACTATACGAAATCATCAGCCGCGTGATCAAGCCGCCCATACTGTGACCCACCAACACGCTCGATCGAAGTCGCTCATTGGACAACTCCGGATCGTAAAGCTCGATCACCCGATCCAACTCCGCTCGCAAGTCGCTAGCGGCTCGAATAAATGGCTTGCCCGTCGCATACTTAAAAACCCAAACCTGGTAATCGTCCATCAATACCGGATCGGCTCGCAACGCATTGTATATCTCCCCATAAGTATCCGGGCTCGAGAGCAAACCATGCACAAGGATCAACGGAATCTTGTCGGGCTCGAAGGGCTCGAGCATCGTCAGACGCGATCGATCCTCGGATCGATCTGGAAAAATGAAATCGCGGTACCGCGTCTGCGGATGATGATGCAACGCATAAGCAATGCTGGCCGTCAAGTCAAAAGCCAAACGAACCTCGAGTCCGTCGATGTCAATATCGCGAATACTCACCGGATTGTAAAAATCGATGGTGCGACCGTCCGAACTTAAAACCCCTGTGGCCGCGAACGCCGATACTTCCCCGAGAAACGCTTCGCGAGGATCCCCAAGTGCTCGACGCTCAAGCGATGCACTCTGATGGCCACGACGAACGATCACCACCGGCACCCCAACCCCATCGCTTATCTGCTCGGTCTTCAATCGCTCATTGCCATAATGTCCGATCAATACCAACTCTTGGAAATCCTCCGGTTCCCATGCAAAGCCATGAAATTGAACCCCCAAAGTCTCAATGTGTCCTCCACGATCGACCCTCCAACCTGCCGACAACGGTCCGCTTTGAATCCCCCGGTTCTTGACAAGTAGACTCTTTAAATGATTGTCCGCATCTGCGGTGTGGGCTAGGCAAGAGAGAATCGGGCCCCCCGGTCCAATCCAAAACGACTTGCACCGAATCGAATGGCATCCGATCCCACTACTCAACGCCAACAAAGCGGATGCAACTGCCAACAGCAGCCGACCCGATGATCTAGCTAACGACTTGGCCTTGGCATCTGACATAAAAAAACATTCAACGCCCAAAGCGATACAGAACGATACGGACTCTATAAAGCGACGATTCAGCGAACTATCGACCAAGCCAACGGCGGAATCCCCATAATTCAACAATTTTGCTATCCGTCCGATCTGTCTGATCTGTCTGATCCGTCTGATCCGTCCGATCCGTCTGATCCGTCTGATCCGTCCGATCCGTCCGATCCGTCCGATCCGTCCGATCTGTCCGATGCATTTCTTGACATCGTTTAGAAACTTCCATAACTTTCGTATCGATCAAGATCTACACGACCAAGATTTGTAATCCTCTTCACAGGTCCACTCTCAAATGCCTCATTGGACTTTCGATCAACATCTCCAAACCATGCGAGATCAAAATGTGCGATTCTCGCCCCGTGTCGGTCAAGGCACGCGTCACTTTCCTCTGATGGACCCTTGCGGAAAACCCATACAGCGAGATCCAGCCAGCGAACGCTTGGAAATCGAATCTTATCTTTCGAATCAGTCCGCCGAGCACTTGCGTCTGCTCGAACGACTCGCCGATGAGCTTCCTGCGATGCATGCGAAATGTCGACTCGCGGTGCTTTTGCCATGCCGTAACGAAGCTCAGCACATTCAGGATCGGTTGAACCTAATGGCCGAGCAATTTGGAGCCGATGGTCGCTTGCTCGATCGCGATCTCTATGAAGTTATTGTGCTGGTCAATAACGCGGCCGACGAGAATGTCGACTCTACTGCGGAACTGGCAAGGCGTTGGAGAAACCCCACAGGGATGAACCTATCGGTCATCCAGATGGTTCATGCTGTAGACGAAAGCGCTCCGCTGACGCTCGCTAGGAAAATCCTAGCCGATTTGGCTCTCCTTCGCGCCTCGCGAAGGAATGTCTATTCCAATCCGCTGTACCTCGTCAGCGAGGATGCCGATGTGGTTTGGAATGATCCTCGTCAGTTGTCTGAAATGTTAAATGCCTTCGATGCCCAGCCTGCAATCGATGGGATTCGAGGCTACCAAGACCGTTGCCCATGGTTGCTCATCGATCATCCCATCGTATTGCTGATGAGAAGATCATGGAATTTCTGCGAATCCTATGCGTCATCGCGTGCGCTTCGACCGGATCGAAACCCCCAATACCAATTCAATTGGAATCGACGTGTAACGAGCGGCTGGAACAGTGCCTTTACTGCCGATATCTACGCTCGCATCGGTGGATACAATCGCTTTCGAAAATTCGAAGAAGATCTCGATATAGGAGAAAAAATCTCGACGCTCAGAGCTTATGAAACCTCAAAAGGAATGATCCCTCAGGTCAATACCGTCATCGGTTTGCCGATTCGCGCCGAGGCCTCTCCTCGACGATGGTACTACCGGACCGCAAAAGGAATCGAACCTTATGATGATCGAAATGGATATGAGAATTTCTTTGCGCAGGAACACGAGCAGTTCCTCAAAAGCAAATCCTTGAACGAACTGAGCCAAGCAATCGCGCCGTTCTCATCGCTCGATCCGGCCAACATCCCACTGCTAGAGGACATGCTCCAGAAGGACTTTGAATTTCTCTGTCGACTTCATGGCTCAAAGCTCCTCGCCACCAGAGCTTACCAACGAATCCTCTCCTGGCTTGGATTTGAATCGAGCCATACCGATATCCGTGATGGACAGGTCTTCGTCCGATCCCTAGAAGGCGTAAGACGGACCATCGATCAATTCGCGGCTCGTACCCCCAAGAAACCCGTTTCCCACCTGGACCAAGTCCTCAAGGCTCCGCGACGCAGTTGCCCGATTCGACCCATTTGACCCACCCCCTACAGGGGGACACGGAGTCCATTCTAGGCCGTATCCCAATCGTAGAACGCAACCATCCCCTGCGATAGACTCCCAGGTGGAACCTCGATGAAGCCGTCGGAAAGTCCAAGCGATCGGATGTCCCCAGATCCCTGGTTGGCCAATAACAAAGCGGTGCCGTCGGATTGAATCTGAACCAACCGATACCAAACCAACCCCAAGGTCTTGGAATCCGATCCGACAACATGGATCTTCCATTTTCTCCGACCCGTCACCCGTCGAGCCATGCGATCCAACAACTCCAACCCCAATCGCCGGAAAGTCACCGCAACACTCACCGGATTGCCCGGCAATCCCATAATCAATTGACCCTCGGATCCCACCGCACCCAAAACCGGTGCGCCAGGGCGTATCGCCAATCGATGGAAAATCACCTCTGCCCCACAATGACGTACCGCTGCTGGAACATGATCGGTATCTCCCATGGAGACGCCCCCAGTCAATAGAACGGCATCGGACACATCCAAGGCCTCCTTCAATCGCGTTTGGATCTCGCTAAGGTCATCCCTAGCACTGACTCGGTTCCATTCGATCCATGGGCACACTCGCAGCATACTCTCGAGCAAGGGTCCGTTCGAATCGCGGATCTGCCAAGGCTCGATCGGTGAATCCATCCCCTTCAATTCATCCCCAGTATTGATGATCGTCACTCGGACCTTCCTCGAAACATCGATCTGTGCTTCGCGGTTCATCGATACGATCGACGACATCCTCGGCCCGTCGATACAACAACCTGCCTGTAAACCCACCTCATCCTGCCTCGCATTTTCTCCCTGTCGGCGAATATTCCATCCGAGCGGAATCTCATCCAAGGGAATCGTCACCCAAACACGGTCGCTCTCCTCACGGCAACGCTCTCGAGGAATGACCACATCGGCTCCCTCAGGCACAACCCCACCGGTAAAGATCCTTATGGCCGTATCGGCTCTGAGCACCAATCGACGGGCTCCTGCGGCCGCAACGCCACTGACTCCAAAGCAGTCCCCCCCCGTTTGAGCCTGATCGGAATTCGGCCTAAGCAGCCGATTTTCAAGCTCCTCGTATCGGAAGGCGTAGCCATCCATCGCCGAAACATCCATCGGCGGGCTGTCGCGGAAATTGAGAATCGGTCGGGCCAATATCCGCCCAGTCGCCTGCGAAACCTCGATTCGCTCATGCTCGACGACCCGCAGCCGTGACCCGAGCAAAAGATGTTTGGTCTGCAATTCGTCTAAGATATTCAGTTGCATCGGTGATCCAAAAGTTGTCGGTTTCTGAAAGGAGGATCCTTCATGGTTTTGAACTCAAAAGGTGTGCGTGCCATCGATCCTGCCACCTGACTGTATAATCGAAATTTTGAGACTTATCGATAGGAACCCAAAAGGAACAGCGATGGACCTGACACTCTGTGTAAATCGATCAATCCGGCAAGTTGGCTCTCTAGTCGCCATATTCCTATCGGCCTTGTGGCTCTTGGGGAACCTACCTTGGGCCTATGGCAAACCCCCAAACATTCTATTTGTCTTGGTCGACGATCAGTCTCCCTGGGACTTGAAAATCTACAACCCCGCATCGAAACTCGAATCTCCTGTCTTAGACCGACTAGCCCGCCAAGGCATGGTGATCGATGGAGCCTACCACATGGGCTCGTTCTCGGGGGCTGTATGCACACCCTCTCGCCACATGATCATGTGCGGTAGAACGCTCTGGCATCTGCCGATCTCACCCAAAGTCAAAGAACGCAACCTATGCCCTGCGAATCTTGAACTCCAAACGATCCCAGCGGTTTTTAATCGCGCTGGCTATATCACGATGCGGACCTGCAAACAAGGGAACAGCTACGAAGCTGCCAATGAGCAATTCGCGATCCGCAAGGACGCGACCAAAAGAGGCGGAACACCCCAGACCGGCAGCGCATGGCACGCCGAACAAGTCCTAGAATTCCTCGAATCAAGAAACGCCTCGATCCAATCGGGCAAACCCGAAAATCCCTTCTTGATCTATTTCGGATTCTCGCACCCCCACGATCAACGCGATGGAACCCCAGAACTCCTCTCCAAGTACGGTGCAGTCAACCACACCGACCGAAATCAACTCCCTCGATCCAACCCCAACCAACCCCCAGTCCCTGAAAATTACCTCCCCGAACACCCCTTTCCCCACGGCCATCCGAAACTGCGAGACGAAGTCGATGTCAGCGGTGTTTGGGAGAATCGCGATCCGAACACCATCCGAAACGAACTCGGTCGCGAGTTTGCTTGTAGCCAATGGATCGACCAGCAAATCGGTCGCGTGCTGGACAAAATCGATTCCATGGGTGAACTCGAAAATACTTACGTCGTCTATACATCCGACCACGGAATCGCCATCGGTCGACACGGACTTCAAGGAAAACAGAACCTCTACCAACACACATGGCGGGTTCCCATGATCGTCAAAGGACCAGGAATCGCACCCGGAACGCGTGCCGAAGGAAATGTCTATTTGCTCGATACCCTGGCGACCCTCTGCGACCTGGCCGGCATTCGAGCCCCAGAGTCCAACGAAGGCCTAAGCTTTAAACCAATCCTCATGGGCCAAAAAGAAACCATTCGCGATGTCCTCTATGGTGTCTACAACGGTGGTACCAAACCCGGGTTGCGGTGTGTCAAAAAAGGTCCATGGAAACTCATCGAATGGGATGTGCTCGACGGAAAAGTACGCAGAACGCAACTATTCAATCTGGACGAAAATCCACTCGAGCTCCTCGACGAACACCATCGTCCCGATATCTACCGTTTGACAGGCACCCAAGCTCTGCCCCACCAAATCAACCTCGCCGAGGACCCGAATTACCAGGACAAACTCGCCGAAATGAGAGAATTGCTCCTCTCGGAAATGAAACGCTTGGATGACCCCTGGAGACTCTGGAACCAACCCCAAGAAGCGCAAACTCCTTAAGCTCGTTTGCTATGCTCGGGTTTGCGGTGTTCGGGTTTGCCTTGGCTAAGGCTTGACCCGAACCAACTTCATGATCCGCCCCGAAACGTTCCAGTCCTGGACATAGAGGTTCCCCTCCTTATCCCAATAGGAACCATGCGTGCCGCTGAAGATCCCCTCGATCCACTGTTCTTGCGGCACATTGAAATTCCCACCCTTGGCCGGGTCCGGATTGTGACCCAATACCGCCATGATCGTGTTGTTCTTGTCCAGAATAACCACTCGTCCATGCAAATCCGGTACCGATACATAATCTCCTTGGATCGCCACCGATGTGGGCATCCCAAGACCCGTGATCACCTCCTCGATGAACTCTCCCTCAAGACTGTAATGGACCAACCTCCCCTTAGGCTGATGGTTCCGATCGCAAATCAATAACCGAGCAGGGGTATAGCGGGTATCTAAGGTCATGCCGTGGGCTGTATTGAACTCCTTGAGGCCATTGCCCTGGGTCCCGAAATGACTCAGGTACTTGCCCGTTTTGTCGTAGCGAAAAATATGATTGCTGGCATATCCATTCGAAAGGTAGATGTCCCCATCGAGCCCCACGGTGATCGCCGTTGGATTGAACTGTTTGAGATTCAGTCCCGACTCCTCTGGATACTTGAGCCTTAAGACCACTTCACCGGTCGATGCGTTGAATTTGATCCCTTCGGCGTTAGCATTGCGGGCCCCATAGATAAACTCGCCATTGCCCTCGTCGCGAATCTCCATGTCGTGCAAACGTGTGTAATCTCCCCCAAGGTAACTGTGGATAACTTTGCCATCCGGAGAAAACACGTACACCCCCTGGTCGGCACTGGTGTAGATATTTCCTGCCTTATCGATCACCACCGATCCGTGAGTCGGACCAATGGCCGATTTGCCGTCGGGTCGCAGACCCCAGCCCGGAACGGTATCGAACGTCATCAATCCAGCACCCATCCGCACCGGCTTGAGGGCCGTCGCGGCAGCTTCCTGACCCGAAACGGGTCGAAGCACGGATGTTGTGATCAGCAATGCAAAGGCAAGCAGAGAGGTTTTCATCAGGAATCTCGTCAAAAGGGAAAAATTTGAATCTAAAGCAATCCATTCGGTTCCGCAGAACGACTTACGGCAGGATCGACCAGAACGGCCCGTATTGTACATCAAGCCATCGATGGGTTGCTCAGGTCCAAAAGAATGCTTGTAGTGTTGCCCAACTGGGCTACCATGAACCCTTTGAACGTCCGTCTCGTCCCGTCCCCAAGTTCACTCCTGGAGTCTGCCTAAACACTGTGCAAACCGAAGAATCAAAAACACCGGAAACCCACCAGACGATAATCCCTCCGACGGCCGATAATCTCAAGCGTTTGGCTGGTGATCTGGGGATCGAGGCGATCGACGATCCTACCTGGGCTAAACTTGCGATGTACTGCCAGTTGGCTTGGGACTGGAACTCCAAAATCAATCTCACGCGACACACCACTGCGGAACTCTTTGTCCAACGCGATTTGCTCGATAGCTATCAGCTTAGCAAACTCCTTCAACCCAACGAAGAAATCCTCGATCTGGGTACGGGTGGAGGCGTTCCAGGGATCCTTCTGGCCATCCTCCGCCCAGACCTAGATGTCTCCCTGTGCGATAGCGTAGCGAAAAAAGCCAAGGTCGCCCAAGACATCGTCCAAAAACTCGGGCTCGACACCCGTGTCTTTCCCATCAGTGGCACCCTCGTGTTGGCCGAGGATCGTTTCGACTCGGTCGTCGCACGCGGCGTCGGCCCTCTGGTCCGACTCTGCGGGTGGCTCAAAGACGAATGGCACAAGATCGGACGACTTCTTGCCATCAAAGGACCACGTTGGGTCGATGAACGAGGCGAGGCTCGGCATCGAGGACTCCTCCAAGGACTGCAACTTCGACGTATGGCGACCTACCCCATGCCGGGGACCGAATCCCAAAGCGTCATTCTTCAGATCGCTCGGAACACAAGTCCCTTTGCCAAAACTCAAATCGGCACCATCGAAGAGTAACCCTAGCCCCGGTGCTTACGCAGCCATCCGCGTACCATCGCCGTACCTATCGCCACGGCGATAAAAGGACCCGTCACCCAAATCGACTTCGGTCGATACACAAACAATCCAAGTACCAAAGTGCATGCGATCATCAACATCGTTCCACCTGGTGCCCGTCGGATGGCTTCAACCGCAGGCCAAGCCAGCCACATGCAGATCAGCACCAACCCCACCTTGCTAAACGTATCGGTCGCCAACCAACGCTGCCCATCCCATATCGCCGGGGCAAACCGCATCGATAGACCCATGCAAAGTAGCACGACTCCAGAGATCAACGCCACCCACCGCGGCAACGGATTCGAGGTTGGATTCATCAATAAGCTTCCAACAACCTGAGCCAACGCTGGACGGGCTGGAGCAACGGGGCCTCAACGAGTTTCGATGAGTCCAAATCGCTCCCCTGCCGCTGCACGCTGTAGCCGTTCTTGCGGATTCTCTCAACAAAGTCATCGACCCCCTTGTCGCTGCTGTTGACAAAGTAACTCGCCGCCTTAAACGGCTCGCTCGGATTGATGCGTAGCCCCCGAGGGGCCTTGGGGTTGCTCAACCACACCCCGCGAAACAACTCAGGAAATTGAGCGGCTGTGATGTAGGCGAGGATCGTCCCACTATCAAATCCACCTACAGCAATCCGCCTGCGATCGATCGAATAAGTCCTTGCAAGCCAAGTTTGCATCCGCATCCCTACCTCGACCTCCTCAAAGCTCCATCCCTTCTCGTCCGAGGATTGCGCAACGGCGATGATCCAACGATGCTCCCTGGCAAATGGCTCCCAGGCCGAAGCCCACTGCGATTGATCCAACGATCCGGCATCCCCAAAAAGGACCAGCAGTCCATGAGGTACCTTCCGACTGTAGTTCGACGGTACAATCGCAAACGCCTTGTTCTTCACGTCGCTCATGGGTACCTGAATCGTTCCAACCTCCGACTTGCCGTCGGCTGGCTCTGCGGCTGACTCTGCGGCAGGATCCTCTGTGGCCGGCTCACTGGCAGCCTCGGGCGCAACTTCAGGCTGATAATCCCACTCGAAGTCACCCTCAGGACGTGTCGAAGGATCGAGCTTGATGCGGCTTGCGACCCCAGCCGCATCGCGAACCCCTAGCTCCAAAGCAACCCGGTAATTCAAGTTCACCAACTGGTTCTCCAAACTCCGTTTTTCGTCGATTCGGACTCCATTGATCGATTCGATCACCCATCCAGATCGCAATCCAGATCCAGCCGCCGGTGATCCTGGAACGATATAGCTGATCTTTGGGGCATCGGCCGCAGACGCCGGATCGATCAAAATCCCCAAATAAGGCTCCTTGTACAACGGCATTTCGCGAGCCAACGTCGCGGTGATCTCCTTGCGATCCGAGCCTCTCTCAACGACCAAAACCAATTGCATCCCCGCATCGAGCGGACCTATCGCATGCTTGAATTGGGAATGGTTCGCCACAGGCTTGAGATTCGTTGCACTAGGCCCCGCAGCGACAACCTTGTCCCCAATCTCAACCCCACCCTCGGCCGCCGGAGAGCCAGGCGTGACCCCTTCGATCACCACCGGTTGACTGTACTCGTCCTCTCCCCGCCAACGGATCCCCACCTTGCCCGGGTAGATGTCCTGCCCGGCTTGCATCTTAGGCAAACGCTCGAGCACATCGGTTAAAGGAATCGCAAAACCTATCCCCGAGTCGTACCACTGCTCGACCTCTCCCTCGGTGACGATCCCCGGATTGATCGGGGTCAAGATACCCATGACCTTGCCTTGCAAATCGATCAGCGGCCCACCATAGTTCTGAGGCGAAATCTTCGTGTCGGTCTGAATGGCCTTGTCCCAGATGCGTCCCTGAGCGCTGAGAATTCCAGCCGAACAACTCCCGATCGATGGGTCAAAGGTCTTGCCGATCGCTAAAGCCCACTGGCCAATCAGCCACCCGGACCGGTCGCTCGGCATGACGGGCCGGATCGGTGCATCGACCTCAATCTTCAACAACGCCAACTCACGGCTAAAGTCGCGCGCTATTAACTTGGCTGTCTTGCGCTGCTTGTCCGGTAAGACGACGGTGATCGATGCCGGCGGGAACTTGAAATGAAACGTGCTGGTGATGATCCAACCATCGGCCCCGACGATCGTACCGGTCGATGGCCCCGAACTGGCCACTTGCCGATTGATCAACTCGGCCCCACCGAACGTCTCGACCTGAACGACCGAATCTTGAACGAATCGAGTCGCGGACTCAAAAGCCGACTGCTCGAGTTCCTCGAGTCGAAGCGGACTCTGCGCCAGCGATTGCGATCCTAAGAGCGATCCAAAAACGGTCGAACCGAGAAAACCAAAGGCCCAAATCCAACGCAAGTACTTCTGTTTCATGCAACTGCTTCTAATCGGCATCAGTTTTTCCTAAGGACGAATTTGCACACGGAGCAGTTCCGTGCCCCGTTGTACGAGCAATTGAAAAGAATCCCCCCGTTCGATCGTTTGCAGGATTTGTTCGAACGACTTTTGCGAATCGACCCTCTGTTCATTGACCAACAAAATCAAATCATTGGCCTCAATCCCTGCACGAGCAGCAAGCGAATCCTTGCGGATCCGATCGATGTACGCCGGTGTCTTTGGAATCACATTGGGAATCAGAACCATCCCAAGATCCAATGCCCTGTGCGGATTTTTTGCCAACGTAAGCGATGCACCCGCCGAACGGGTTTTACCAGCCAAAATACGCTCGACCGATGCGGCTGCAACCTCAGTAGGGATGCTGTAATTAAGCCAAATTCCACTCTGCTCGTCTCGCAACTCCTTGCCGATGACTCCGACCAATTGGCCCCCTAAATCCACAAGCGCACCACCGGCCGCACCCGGATTGTTGGTCATCACATCCACCACAATCACCTTCCCGCGATAGACCGAACGAAGTCCTGTGTACTTCGACTGCAAGTCCGACACGGCCATGACTACCCCCTTTTGGTACGAACAAGCTTCGTTGCCCGCTGCGATACCAAAGAGATTGGTGATCGAAAAAACACGCTGACCAGGCCTGACCTGGGACTTCGCTTCCAAAACAAATCCAGGCAACTTCGAGTTCTCTACCCGCAAAAGGGCTAGTTCGCACTCAGGGTCTACCCCGATCATCTCGGCGTCGAGTCGTCGTCCATCGTAGGTCACCACACGCACCTTATCGACATCCAAGACCGTCGACCAACTGGTCAAAATCGTGCTGCCGTCTCCGATGACAACCCCACTTTGGTAACTCTCGAGTCCGCGCATTCCTCCGGCCCCATAGAGCTTCACAACAGACCGCTGGGCGTTTTGAAACAACTCCTCGAGTCCACTCAAGCCACCCTGAGAGATCGGTACCTCTGTACTCGGTTTGTCCTCGGCGATTCCCCACCGAGTATCCAATAAGAACACGACGAGGATCGCAGCGAAGAAATTCCTCAAACGGATTGCCAGATCGATCATGGCTGAGCTCCCGGAACATCCTCGGTCTTTTCGACGGGCAACGTATCGAGCTTGAGCCATTCGACAACCAATCGAGATTCCAAACCGTAATTCAATCGCACGCGACTGGGCAAGGGCGCCATCGGCGATGCCGCATCGTAGTCGAAATAAACCTCTGCCGGGTCCGTCTGCCGATCGGTAAACAACTCGATCAACTCAATGTCACCGCTTGAGAGCGATGTATACACCTCGGCTGTGACCTCCCCCAAAACCACCCTGGTCATGTCGAGCAACCCTTGCTTGCCCAAGACCGGGCTCTGGCCGATGTAGATGACCTCTCCGAGCTTGCGGGGACCTAGCTCGTGCCATTGATACCAAAGCCTCATCGCGATCGAGATGGGAAGTGGGTCCTGGTTCTGAATCCAAGGTCCCGAGCTACCTTTGCCCGAGCTACCTTTGACTGTGATCGAGGAAGTCTTGTCGGCCAGTGTCCAGTGAATTTTCTCTAGATCGAATCGAGCTTCGACCGCCGTGGATTCCCCGAGCACGCTGCCGACAAATCGGACCTGCAACGAGTCGTTAGAACCGTTGGTTGGCAACGCAGGTTTACGGGACTCCTGGAGCTTGACGATCCGATCGAGCTCCGAACGATTGAAATAGTAATTTCCAAACCCACGTCGCGATTCGTACTTCTCAGCCAAACTATCCTTAGACGCTTTCGGCTTGGCCTCGCCAGATCGCTTTGCCCCCTGCTCAGAACTCCCCTCAACGATCTTTTCCAACTCTCCAGGTTGATGCAAACTCTGAAGTCGTATCGCCGTTTCTTGAACACCCTGCTCGTTGCGATACCGAAGTGCAACTCGCCAGTAATCAGGGAAAATCCCAAGAACATTCTTCAACTGGTTCGACGTGGATATGTCGCGATCCCCAAGCCTTAGCACTTCGTCTCCATATCGCAGCCCCCGTCGGTAAGCGTCGCTGGACTCAAGAATGTTCGAAACCACCACTCGACCCTGGGTGTCTGTCGCTACGGTGAAACCTAAGGTCGCATGGTCGACGATCCGTCCGGATCGCAGATTCCCATAGAAGTTCATCGCTTGCTTGATCGAAATCGCATAACCTACCCCAACATTGACCCGACCTCGCTTCTCAAACGAACATCGACCGTTGATGCCGATCAACTCCCCATCCGCATTGAATAACGGTCCACCCGAATTCCCTGGGTTGATCGACGCATCGGTCTGAATGCAGTCGCTATACTCGAGAATCGTTCCCGATGGATACTGGTACCGCCGAACGCCACTGATGAGCCCATAGGTCAGCGTGGGCTGCAAATTGGTCGCTAAGACAAACGGATTGCCCGCCGCAAAACACCATTGCCCCACACGCACTCGATCCGAATCACCGATCGCCGCCGTCGGGAAATCATCCCGGCCATACATCTTCAAAACCGCCAGATCCCCCGTCGGATCAATTCCCGCCACGACTGCCTCGTACATCTTGCCGTCGTTCATGCCGCATCGCATGCGGTGCCCAAACGGACTCGAAACGTGAAAGTTCGTCAGCACATAACCATCGGCCGAGATGCACACCCCGCTCCCGCCCCCCTGACTGTCCATGCCGAAAACCCCGACCGTCGCCATCGATGCCTTGCGCATCGCCTCGACCCGCTTCTGCTGGGCAGCGAGCACCTCAGGAGCTAACTCGGGTTCCTGCTGCGGCGCCCCAATTGCAAACCCTGCTCCCAAGAGCAAAAAACAAATCGAAGCCATTCGACGTAGACTGGATACGCTCGCTGGGGTGTTCGCTGGGTTGTTCACTGGCCGGCTAACCATCGCAGGGGGTCTTCGGGTCGCTGGCTCCTCAGGGGAGCCAAATCGCAATGCTATGGAGCATTGTAGCGACCACAGAAGATATCCAAGCACTCCTGGCCAAAGGATTTTCAGCGGATTTCGCTTTTTTGATCCACTAGAAACATCCTAGAACCGTGCTCTAGTGCGAGCCAGCATCCACATTCTTGGCCTTGTAACCACCCCGGGATCGGAAGTAGAGGAACAAAAGCCCGTAGATCGCAGCCATCGTCAAAGGAACCAACGAGGTCAGTCTTAAAGCCTGCCGACCTCCGTAAAGTCCTGCGTCTGTAACGAGTTTTTGATCTTCAGCGGCGGTCTTGGATGCCTCCTGCCACCATGCAGATAACTCCTCGTTGTTTTTGTCCGCACGACCCTGGCTCTTGAGAAGCTCCGAGGCCCGTGCCAACTCCTTGCCGCCATCCTCAAGCACTCCTACCTTGGCTCCATCCAAACCAGTGACCTTGAATCCAAAGAATGAATTCTCTCCCGGAGCTTTGTAACGTTCGTACACCGCAGGACCCGACTGCTTGAGATTCGCCGTCGCGTTGTAGTCCTGCTTGAACCCAATACCAGGACCACCGAGCAAACCAGCCGACAACATTCCGATGCCACCCAAGGCTCCGATCGTGATCGCTCCACCCTTAGGGAATTGCTCCGATGCAACAGCGAGCATCGTAGGCCACAGGAACGTCTTTCCTATCGCGTAGACCGTCGCGGCAATCACACATGCAAAGACAGAAGTCGCCAAACCTAGCATGTTCAAGCCGACGAATCCAAGCAGTGCGCTGACAAACAACAACCCCAGCGGCGAAATTCGATGAACGATCGGTCCGGCAAAAAAACGAAGCAAAAACATCAAGGCCGACGTGTACACGAAAAGCAATAGCCCTCGTTGCTTGGACTCCATAATCGTTCCGGTGATCTTCGTGATCCACGAGTCGGTTCCCAACTCGACGTATCCGACCAATGCATGGACCAACAGCAGCACCAACATCAACGGAGCAAAAACCTGGGTGAACATCTCCACCAAACTCACTCCCGCTTGGCTCGCCTCAGACCTCGGGAACCTCTGTCCCAAAAGCATCAGGCCATAGAGAACCACAGGCACCAAGAAAAGCGAAATCTGAACCTCCCACGAAATCGGTTTGCCTCCATCGGGATTCATGAAGTACGAAGCCAATCCACCGACAATCAATCCTCCAGGCCATCCGGCGTGCAGAATGTTCAAGTAGTGGGTCTTGTTGTTGGGAAACAACGTCGCTACCAACGGATTGACCACCGCTTCTGCAATCCCATTGCCAATCGCAAAAAGGAACATCCCCCAAAACAAACACTGAAATGCAGCGTCCTTGCCTCCCGAGGCAAACGCATATCCAGCCGCTAATGTCAAAATCGCCGAAACCAAATGCGTTACAAACGCCAAACTCATCAACCGACCATACCCCAGCGTGTCGGCCAAGAACGAACTCAACAAAATGATAATCCCAAACCCCGTCAACCCACCTCCAGTGATCTGACCAAGCTCGGTCATCGTAAAACCAAACTTCTCAGCCCACTGACTGAGTATCCCAGCCCGGATCGAAAAACCGACCCCGGCTGCAAGAATGGCCATAAAACCTGCCCATAACAATCGCTGGGCATTGGGGGACGACACCCCGGTCGTTTCGGTCGCTGTACTCATGGTCTCGTGTTCGCTAGCTGGAAGGATCTAAAGGAAGGATCGCCCGGGGACTACAAACCGTTCATCACCCCCCCGGGTCTAACCCCGAGAGTCTAATCGCCAACGGTCTTGATGGCTACCACACTAGCAAGATAAAGGCCTAATCCATGACCTTACCTCCGCTCGGATAACGGGTTTCTCAGAAAATACGACATTTCTTCGCCAATCGTCAAGTTCCCTTTGCCCGGCCTACCCAAACCCCCAAGGCTCCCGATTCCCCCTTGATTTCAAAGGGAATTCTCAGCTATTTACCGACTCGATCGTCCCATGACAACGCTTCAAATCTCCCAGCTCTATGCAACTCCCTAAGCCCGCCAACTCGAAATCGAAAGCCAAATCGCCAGGCCATCCCCGCGTTTGCTTCGATGTCCTTTGGCTCTCTGGCCAAAAACCTTCTCCCGATCCCCTACCCTCACGCGAAGAATTTCTCGAGCTCCACACCACTGAGCACCCAACAAAAAAGAAAAAACGAACCAGCGTCAATATCCTTGCTTCCCTTCTAGCCGTCGGACTTTGCTCCCTGGCCTCCTACGCCCTACTCCAATCTGGCTGGCTCCCCGGCGAAAACCCACAGGGAACCCCACACGAGATCACCGCCGAAAATCCCAGTTCCCATGCCAACTCCCTCGCCCCGGCACCCTTGACTCCCGAACAACAACGGCAAGCCGACGAGACGATCGAAGCGATCCTAGCCCTCCAAGAAATGGCCGTGCCGAACAACCCAAATCCAACTCCGACCCAAAAACGTTGATCCCGGCCCTGGCCGTTCCCAACCTAAGGAATCTCGAATGATCATCTTGCGATCCTTCCAAAGACCTCTCCCCTCGATCCGCCTCTTTCGCTCCATCGGCCGCTCGATCGCACTGGCCGCTTGCGCCGCTCTGCCCCTGAACTCCCTTGCGCAATGGCAACTCGAAGACAAACCATCCAAACCCTCATCTGCCAAACCCGCGTCGGCCAAACCAAACCCGACGAAGCCGGCCTCTACCAAAACAACCTCTACCAAAGCCGAACCTGCAAAACCCATCCCATCGACACCCAAACAAGAAACCACACCGAAATCCAAACCGTTTCAGAACAACCAATCCGTCGTCGAGCCGGCGGCCAAACCATCCCAAATGCACGCGGTCGATCAAGATCACCTGCGCTTCGTCCAAGTCCCCCGCGCGACGGTTCGCTGCGGACCAGGCTCCGATTACTACCCTACCACGACCCTAACGAAAGGCTCGAGCGTCGAAGTCTACGTCCAGACCGATGACGGTTGGTCCGGTATTCGCCCTCCTGAGGGTAGCCATAACTGGGTCCAAGCCGATGCGCTGTACCTGATGCCAGGCGGACGAATGGCCGAGGTCGCTCAAGACTCTGTTCCCGCTTGGGTCGGATCCGATACGGCCAAAAACGAAAAACTCCTGTTTCAAACCGAACTCTCCAAAACCCAACCCGTCGCAATCCTGGGTGAAGCCTATCGAGGCCAAGGCGACGAAAGGAAACTCTGGTTTCGAATCGCTCCACCCCAAGGTGAATTTCGATGGATCAAGTCCTCGATGATCGGGGTAACGCCCGTCGCGAAAGATCCTGCCGCGAAAGATCCTGCCGCGGAAGATCCTGCCGACCTAGAAAGATCGGGAGAAAAGCCTAACTCACTCGTCAGCCAAGCCACCTACCAAGAACCGACCGAATCGAAATTGGCCTGGAGCGACGAAGCCGAACAAACCCAACGCGCTCGCCAAGAAATCCAACGCGAACAACAAAAAATCGATCAGGAACTTAAGGCAAGCCGGATAGAAACGAAATCCAACTCCTCGATCCTCTCGAAATCACCTACCCAATCTCTAACCCAATCTCCCAGCGAGACGCAACCGAGAACTAAACCGAAGGCCCAAACAAGGACGCAACCCAATTCCAGAGCTCCATCGTACCGGCCGACAAACAACCAACCACGGCAGCGAATCTCACAGCGCCAGGTCGGACCCGAACAAACCGACTCGATGAACCACGTCCTAGGAATCTTCGGTCTGAGCTTGGTCGATCCAAACAACATCCAAGGACACCCACTCCAAGGACGTACACGAGCGCCGGCCCCACAACCGTATGCCAACGCTGCGCCCTATGCCAACGCTGCACCCTATGCCAACGCTGCGCCCTACGGCTCTGCCACAGCCAACCCGAACCCAGGAGCCATTGCGGGTATCGAACATCTGCCTCGTCCCTCAGGTCGCTACGCTCCAAACCGAGTTCCCCAGATGAGCTACAACCCCGAGGACTCCCTTGCTATCGATTCGGCAGGCTCCTACCCAGAAGATCGCTTGAAAGTTTCCGCTGCGTCGTTTGCCCCATCGGCCTCCTACAACCCAGAGGCGACGCAAAACGAAATCGAGTCGTTTCAAACACCCCAAATCCAAGACGCCCTGGTCCAACTCTCGGTGATCGTAAGTCGCCCGGCCGAACAATGGAACCTCGCCCCACTTCGAGACTCGGCCCAAATGTGGATCGAACGGGGCGAAACACCCCTCGTGCGCGGTGAAGCAAGACTGCTTCTCGATCGCATCGAACGCTTCGAATCAGTCCGGCAACGATCCTCTGGCTCGCCCATCGCCCCCCCGACGAATTTCTCAGACGCGCTACCCCTGAGATCCCCAGCCTCGGAGTCCGAAATGTCCGGTTGGCTGGTCGCTGTCCATACCTCTTTGCCAGGTCAGCCAGAATTCGCTCTCACCGATGACCTCGGAAACGTCAAAGCCTACGTCCGACCTACCACGGGTCTGAACCTCAGGCGCTATGTCCAACAAGCTGTCACCGTTTTTGGACCCCAAGGCTTCTTGCCGAACCTCAACGCCAAACAAGTCGTCGCCGATCGTGTCGTCCGCTTGCGATAGAAAGCCGAGACAAGTTCCCTGTTTTTGAAATGGCTAGAGCAAGCATCCTACGCCCTTCGGTCTGCATTGCTTTGTTCTGGCTGTTCGTCGAGCACGAGCAACGTTTCACTCAGCGCCAGGGGGCTCGGAACGCCCCTTACGCCGTGTCACAGACCCATGGGAAGGATCAAAAGCCCTCCCCTTGAACCACGCCTTCGAGGCCCGGAGCGTATCGTACCAACTCTGACGCTGTGCCCTCGGTGGCAACAAAAACTCAAACTCGGAAAACTCCCGACGCATCACACTCCGAGCCAGTTTCTTCTGCGTTGTCCGCAACGATTCAAAAACGTACTGAGCACACTCGGATTTGCTGGTCCCTTTGGGAAAACACATCGGCTTTCCAAACCGCGCTGCGATCATCGGCTTGGCCTCCTCCCAAAAAGGATACTCCAGAGCTAGTGGCACAAAGGCCGTGTCAGGAGAACTTGCTGCCAAATGGGCCAAGCCTGGCATGAACGGTCGATCGTGCTCTCGACAATCGGCAAAGTCTCCCTCAGGAGTGATCCAAATCGACGAGCGAGGATCCTTGAGGATCTCCCGCGATGTCTTTAAAAATTCAGATGCACCCGCATAGGATTCCAACTCCAGTCCATAGAACCCCATCTTGCGAAATACGCCGTAAGCCTCCAACGCTTTAGAGTCGATCGGCGCATAAAAGATGTGATTCGAATAGTACCTCTTGCGCAATAGCATCGCGACGATCGGATCCCACCATCCGACGTGGTTGACATAGAAAACCAACGAGCGATCCTGAGCGATCACCGAACCTTGATCCTGCTCAAACTGTACCCCTAAGCAGGTAAAGTTCTTACGGACCATCCTGGTGGTAAAGCGGCAGAAACCATCGACCAACCAAGCTTTAGATTGCGGTATGGGCATTGCCTGAACGAAATCAAAAGTTCTATCGCTTCGAGCCTGCAAGTTTTCCAGCTTGCGAATCCTGATCGACCGTATCGCCAGCAATCCATCCGCTCATCATGACCATCGGCATTCCAGGCCCCGGATGCGCGGCTCCCCCGGCAAGGTACAGACCCTTGAGGTCCTTAGATCGATTCGCAGGCTTGAACGCACCAAGGTACTTTCCGTGGCTGGCCAATCCATAAATCGCTCCGTTGAGAACCCGATACCTCTTGTGAATTCCCTCAGGGGTCAAATGGCTCTCGGTCGCGATGTTGTCTCGCAAACCTTTCATCTTGCCGGTGTACTCGAGCTTGTCCAAAATCACCTCGCGGTACTTCGGCAACATCTCAGACCAATTGTGGTCAGGCCTTAAATAAGGCGTATGCACCAATACGTACAACGCTTCTCCACCAGGAGGTGCTACACCTGGCTCCGACGACGATGGCGCACACACGTAAGCCGTCGGATCGGGTGCAGGTCGACCCCGGTTGTAAATGTAATCAAACTCCCGATGCGGGTCCTTGCTAAACACAAAGTTGTGATGCAACAGGTGCTCGTAACGCTTCTTGAGCCCCAAATACAATACGACACCCGAACAGGCCGGCTCGTACTTCCGACGACCCTCGAACTTCGATGCAACATTGGAACCTTCAAGCAACTCTCGGTGCGTTCGAACCGAATCGCAGTTCGATACAATGCAATCGAATTCGTACTTCTCTCCCTGAGAGGTGGTCAAACCCGTAACCCTCTTGAGGTCATGCTCGATCTTGACGATGTCGGTGCTAGGCTTGAATACCACCCCAAGCTCCGTGGCCAACTTCTCCAAGGCGATCGGTACGGCTCGCGTTCCACCCATGGGATACCAAACACCCTCCTTGGTCTGCATGCTGGCAATCCCACACAAAACCGCCGGGGATGCTTCCGGCGAGGATCCGACATACTGGGTGAAGTGGTCGATCATCTGCGCAACGTTTTCGTCCTGGATGTACTTACGGACCAAGCTTGCGACCGAGGTCCCCATCCGCAAACTCATCACGTCGGCCATCACCATCGGCGATAACGCACCGCCGATCTGCATCGTGTCTCGCAACCCACCGACACTTCTCCAAAAGAAAAATTTGTCCGATACAGAGTGCAGTCTCGATGCGACCTTCATGAACTGCTCGTATCCGTCGGGCACACTCAAGAGCGCCGAAAACCGCTCAAGATTCTTTCGCATCTGGTCCGGGTCTGGCACAAGGTCCAAAACCCCACCGCCATCAAAAAAACTTCGCCACTGCGGATCGAGCAAAACCAATTCCATGTAATCCTCGACGTTCCGACCCGCCTCAGCGAATATTCGCTTCAAAACCGATGGCATCGTCAAAATCGTCGGACCCATGTCAAAACGATATCCGTCCTGATGGTGGACCGCCGCCTTCCCTCCAAACCATGGATTCTTGTCAAATAGCGTGACCTGATGGCCCCGTGCAGCAAGCGTGCATGCGGCTGCCAAGCCCGCCAAACCACCGCCGATTACCCCTACCCTGAGACTCGACTTCGAGCGTTCAATCATTATTTGTTCTTCTAGTTCGTCGGTTTCCTTCGAATCGATCGGAGGACTTGCTGCAATCCGCTCATCCTGATCTTCCATCCACGTCCATACTGGAATTGTAGCACTCCGTCGAGCAATTGCTCATCCCTCTCCTGCGGCAAATCGCTATGGGGGAGCCATTTTCCTCTTTTGAAGGATATTACCTGAGGATTCGTCATTTCCAAAAGCCCCTCGTCCCCCCGAGTTACCCCAAATCCACTCTCTCGACGCCCCCCAAAAGGAAGCCTCGCATCGGCCGTCGGTACCACCAAGTCATTGACAAGAACCGATCCGGCTCGGATCCGAGACACCAATGTCTGTGCCTCCGATTCCATTCCAAAGATACTCGCACACAGCCCGTATCGACAAGCATCATTGAACTCAATCGCTTGATCAATATCCCGCACCGGAACGATCGAAAGCAACGGCGCAAAAACATCCAGCCCATAAATCGACATCCCCGGACGCACCCCCTCGAGCACGATCGGTCCAGTCGAAACCCACTGCCTAGCGACTCCATCCTCAAAAGGAATCTCCAGCTTTTGACCCCCTTGCCTCCACGGAATCGCCAGCCTTGCTCCTTGTTCGATCGCTTGGGCTACCAACGGCTCGATCTGCCCATGCGTCGCGGCCGACATCCATGTACTCCAGGAGCCCTGATTCGGCGGGTCTAGCCTCTGCTTGAGCTGCTGCATGAATCGATCCAGCATCGACTCGATAACGAAAACACGCCGAGGAGCAATGCACGTGGCTCCCCCATTCAACCTCAACCCGAATCGTAACAAGTTTGTGACCCGGTCCAAATCCGCACTCGGAAGCACAAACACACTGTCGCACCCACTGAGCTCCAACGTCGCTGAACTCAAATGCTCCATCGTCTGAGCGATCACTCGCCTTCCACTACCGCTGCTGCCGGTCATCACGACATGATCAACCCCAATCGCCATGGCCTGCTTGCCCGCCTCGAGCGAACTGCCCAGGACCTGAACCAGCTCCGATGGCACTCCACACTCCACGCAGAGCTCCACAAGCTTGCCTGTGACCTGTTCGCACCCCTCGGCAGGCTTGATCAACACTCCGTTGCCTGCGACCAAAGCATGAAGAAGCTGCGAACCCGTGAGATAAATCGGGTAATTCCAAGTACCGAGAATCAACACCAAGCCTCGCGGAACTCGCTCGACACGCGAATGCAACGACCCGAGCCACATCGGTCGCGACCACCAGGATGTCCTCCGAGCCCGCAAAACCCGGCACGCATCGGAGCCGAGCCATTGAGCCGTCTGTGCCAATGGGATCAACTCGGCCGTGATCGTCTCAAGATACCCACCCCTTGTCGGATGAAGCACTCCATCGGATAGCTCCCGCCGATGCTCGACCAACAAACCCGCAAATCGAGCGATACGCGAGGCGCGTTCTCGAAGTCGAACCGAGCCCCATGACTGCTGAGCTAGCCTCGCTTGGGCTACCGCCCGATGTACCTCAGCATGCAAGTCCATGGATTTGCCGTTTGCTAGTTCTTTTGTTGCGAAATTTTCAATAAGTGCTCATCCGTTCTCAAAAACATCGCGTCTTGATAAAACGATGGCGTCGCAAACGTTCGACCCGTCAGCTCGTTCTTGCCAAGAACCGCATATTCCACCGACGGTTTGACCCAGGTCGCGACACCATCTTCACTCAAAAAAAGCACACGCTCGTTGACATAGACCGGCGATGCCGAGTAATTCCCCCCGAGTCGCTCCATCCAATGCCGTTCCCCAGTTTTTGCATCCACACAGGATGCTATCCCATTGTCCGATACAAAATAAAGCTCTGAACCGACAAGCAAGGGCGTCGGTGTGCTAGGCGCACCTCGCGCCGAACGCCACACGACATGGCTCTGCGTTACATCCCCCTGCCCCCCAAGACGTACGGCCATGAGCTCTGGGTTGTCATAGTCGTGATTGTAGATCACCATGCCGTCGATCAAGACCGGTTGCGGAACGACCGACCAGCCCGGAGCTAGTACCTTCCACAACTCCTTGCCATCCTCCAAATCATAAGCCGCCATGTGGTCCGGACCTGGAGCAAGGACCTGGGTCCTGCCGTCGACTACGGCCATCGCAACGGTTCCAAACGAATGCGAAATCCTCGCCGAAACGCTCCGAGGTGTTCTCCATACGACCTTGCCATTCCTGGCATCCAACGCACAGACGAATGGATTGGCACTGCCATCGCAGATGATCGCTAATTTGTTGTCTCTCAGGACCGGGGAACCCCCACTGCCATGCACCGGCGGATAGTCCAACGCCTCACACAACCACTCAATCCCGCCGTCGCTCGGACGAAGCTTGGCCGTCCCTAATGCCCCAAAATGAACGTAGACCCCATCGTCGCGGACGATCGGCGTGGGACTCGCATGACTGTTCTTGGCATGGATCGCCGGAATTTTCCCAACACGCTTGACCTCAATATCCCACATGCTCTTGCCTGAACCAGCCTCCAGAGCCATCGCACGAAGCGATAAGCCCTCTCCCTGAGGGACCGCTGTGGTCAAGTAAACCACCCCGCGATGGACCGATGGCGAGGACCAACCAAGCCCCTGAATCGGTACCTTCCACTCAATGTTCTGACTATCAGACCACTCCAACGGCGGATGATGACCCACTGCGTGCGCACCGAAAGGCCCACGGAATTCCGACCATTGACCCGTACCTTCCAACACAGCATTCTCACCCGGCGAAACCTCACCCGGCGAAACCTCATCGCAAGAATCAGCAAGTCCCGAAAGTGCTAAGCCTAAAACCCAAGCTGCCAAAAGTTCAAACATCGATCTGCCCCCCTATGGCTCGAATCCAACCCAATGCAATTCCATCAAGATCCCTCCCTGCCGTGATCCCCATCCCCGCTCAGAGACCTACACCCCGTTCCGTAAAGGTATTTTGTGCCCCAGGCTATGTCAACGATGGCCAAATCAAACTTAGAATTCCTGCGCGAAACCATACCCACGCGACCCTACTTGCCGCCATTCGACGGCGGCGTAAGCCCTACTCCATTGGTCCAATCCCTGGGCATGGATCTGATATGCAATTCACGCGTCGGATACGACATCTCAATGCACTCCTCCTTGAACCGCTCATGCACCCTGGTCAGCAAATCATGCCTGGTCGGTAAACGCAAATCCAAACTCGCAAGAAACAATCGGACCTTCAACTGCAAGGTGCTATCGCCAATAATCTCGAAAAATGCAGTCGGCTCCGGATCCTTAAGCACATTCGGATGCTCGGCGCAAATCTCCCGGAGGATCTGACAAGCTCGCGTCGTATCGGTACCGTAAGCCACACCGATGTCGAGAATCATCCGATTCGTCGAGTCCGAAAGGGTCCAATTCAACAGTCGACCGGTGACCAAGTCCTTGTTGGGAATCACCAACTCCTGCTGATCGAAATTCATCACCGTTGTCGCTCGCATCCTAATCTTTGATACCGTCCCAGTCGTATCCCCGACCGTCACGACATCCCCAACGCGTACCGGTTGCTCGAAAAGCAAAATCAGACCAGAGACAAAATTGGCAAAAATCTCCTGAAGCCCAAAACCCAGACCAACCCCCAACGCGGCGACAAGCCACTGGACACTCGCCCAACGTACCCCAAGGCTATTGAATGTCATCGCGATTCCAAGCATCAAAATGGTATAACGCGATATCGAAGTAATCGCATAACGAACAGCATTCTCAAGCGGCAAATGCTGAAGTAGCGCGATCTCCAATAATCCAGGTAAGTTCTTGGCCGCTACGATCGTCATCACCGCAGCAGGAATCGCCAAAAGCAAATTCGCCAAGGTAACCGGAAGCTTCTCCTCGGGTGTCGCGCCCGTGACAGTCCAGAGCTTGATCGAATCCAATGCGCCAACAGCCGGCAAGACTCCCGACCATATAAATGCAATCGCGGCGATCGCAGCAAAAAACAAAGTACTGGACACCAAACGCATCGTCTGTGCATTGATCTGCGACAAATCCGTCGGATCGGCCTGAGGGCTCGAGGTTGCTGCCAGCACCGGGGCCGTCGAATCCGTATCCCGACGTCGAGCTTCCTCCAATCGCTGCCTGGCCTGCTGCACAATCAGCGTGCGCTTGCGAAGCAGCAACCAACGGCAAATGATGCAATAAAGAAGGAGGATCCCGACGAGCGTCATGAAACTGGTATGCAAATGCATCGCCAAACGCGTTGCCGTGTAGTGATACCCCATCAAGCTCATACCCAACAGAACGATCGGTGCTGCACAAAGTCCCGTGTACCAAACAAAACGCAACCGATCGATCCAGCCACCCGAATTGGCTTCCAAATACTCACGGAAAATACCGTGGCGAGGATGCAAAGTGTTGATCAGAAAAATCGAACACATAAAGAGCAAAATCCCGAAAACAACCCGACCCAATGTCTCTTCGGCCTTAGACTCCAATCCATTGGCTACAATCGCATAAATACCCACACAAGGTATCGCCAGATCGATCAGCCATCGCAACTGACTACGCAATACACTCGTCGAATGCGCGGACCACTGAAAATGATTCTCGGCAAGTCCCCCGGATCGCGCGATCTGCCGCAATACCTCCAGAGGAAAAAAATACCGGGCGCTTACCAGTAAGCCCCAGCCCAAGGCGCTCAGAAACTGCTGCTCATCTGCGATCGAAAGCAATCGCCATCCGAGCAACAAGTGAATCATCGGCAAAGGCGACGCTAAAACCAAACACAAGGCAATCGATTGAACCGTCGGCATGAACGATGTCGTCGTCGATTTGCTTGCAAGTATCCCTGTCTTGGATATCTGCTGCCGCATCCGCTTGGTGTAATACGCAAGCAACAATAAAGCCAAAATGGCGCCGCTGTAGCCCCAAGTGTGATTGCGAAAGTCCTCGCCGATACGAAGCGGTACTTCGCGCCAATTCGATAAGTCAAAGAATCGCTTCGTCTGATCCACAACGGAATTCCAATCCGCCAATCCAAAAGGATCCGTCGATCGGATCCAAAGAATATGCTCATCGATGAACTTGCGATACTTCGTCACATGCTCGATGAGTGACTGATAGACGACAGCAAGATTGAATAGCGTCTCGGCCGCATTGTTCGCATCGATCCGAAACTCATCGACAATTCGACGCTCAGTTGCTACCAATAGCGTCCTTTTCTGGTCCTCATTGAGCGTCTCGAAGTCCGATGCGAGCATCTCATACTCTGCCGACGTCGCCCTGGCTGTCTCGCCATTTTCGTACTTGGTCTTCAAATCGTCGAGTTCCAGGATCCGTGATTGAACACTGATGATCCGCGTTTGACAATCCTCTAGCTCGCGATTCAATTGCTCGGTCTTGGGTAAGTCCTCGCGCTGCCTCCGTAAGACATTCGCTACCAAACTCTTCATCCGCGATACGTTCAAGCTAGACGGACTCGAATCGCTCGTGGTACTCGTGTTTCCCAGACGATCCACCATCGTTCGGTAGCGGTCGGTCAAGTAACGCAAACGATCGCGCTCCTCTTCAAGCTTGCTTCGACTTCTTGCCTGCTCACCGACCAATTCACGCCACGAAGCAATCTGCGACTTCAGATCCGAAACGTCCTTAGTCTCCTTGCCGCGATCGGATACCTTCAACTGCTTGCGCAAGCGTTCCAGCAAATCGGAATACTTGCCGATCTGCGTCTCGCGTCGCTTCCCGAGTTCCTCGGCGATCTCCTTGAGTTGAGCCTGATAGAACTTTTCCTCCAATAGGTAAAGCTCCTTTCGCAACGGTAGCAGTTCGTTCTCAGCCTCGTACGTCCGCTGCTCAAGCTCCACGCGCCGTAGGTGCGAGCTGATCGTCGCCAACTTGGCTCGGATCAGCAACTGATTCGCCTCGCGAACTCGTGGTTCAGTCCCCTCGGGAATCGGAGCGATAAGCTCTTCATTGAGTTTAGTGATCGCCGACTTGTCGTCGTTGATGAATCGAGGTAGCTCCTTCTTACGAGCCTCACGCGCCGCGATCGTCGTTTCTGTCTCCGTACGATTCTTCGATGCCGATTGCAACTGCGCATTGACCTGCAACTGCAAAGACTGAAGGTACTCAGGGCTCGCCCAAGTCAGCGAGCCTTCGAAATAAAGGGATTTGAAGTCCGGTTTGTCCTTGCGCCGCTTGGAGTCCGAAGTCGCACTCGGAGCAAGCTCCAATGCAGCCTGATAGTCTTTGATCGCTTTTTCTTCCTCGAAACGCTTTTTCGTCTCCGCAAGCACCGCCTCGTAGGCCGTCGTAAGCGTTTGCTTGAGATTCGCATCGAGGTCCGTCGCCGATTGCAACTGTTGCAATTGGGCCGCGACCGATTCGGCCGAGATCGCCGAGGAATCTGGGTTCGCCGAATTTACCGCCGGAGAATCCGATGCCGGTGTCTCCTTCAAAGAAGATTCCTTTGCGGGCGGTTCTTTCGCAGTCTGTTCTTTGTTGGATGGAGCCTGCCCCGAGGCAGCCGCCTGACGGCTGGCCATCAAGGCTCGGACCGTATTGCGACGCACGGCGGCTCCCGCCGCGTGGTCCCCCTCCCCACCCGTCGAGGCACTTCCAGTCGGGACACTCCCAGTCGACGGCAAGGGATTTTGAGCCCCTGCAGGTGCAAGGAGCAAAACCAACAAAAGCAGCCCCAGAGGCAATTGAGCAATAAGCGTTTTACCTGCATGGAGACATAGGCAGATTCGACTCGCGATCCCCTCGGGTATCCGCAACTTGAGACGTTTCGATTTCCGTTCCGAAGCAAAGTGTTCCATAAGCTTCGAATGTAAGCGATTGAACAAGGCCACAACAAGAGACGAATCGGCCTTGATTTGCTAGCATGCTGGCGCTCAATACCGACAAATCGACAATTGGATTGTTTCAAGGAAACGTGGGTTTGAAGGCTAAAGATTTCGGTTGCTCAGTGGATTTAGTAGCTATCCGCAACCTGACTCGCCTTCGCCTACGGGGGGATTCCGAGGAACCCATGGTAGAGCCATTGTCCCCAATGGCTCCCCCCGACGCGCGAGCGTCGGCGTCTTACGGCTGTTTTGTCCGGTCTCATGATCAGACACAAAACGGGTAACTTTATCTCGCCCAAGGATTTCCAATAAACCCGACAGACAATTGGATAGCATTGACTCTTCGCGTCGACCTTTCATCACGCATTTCCCTTGCATTACATGGTTTTGACACCTGTATGCTAGGAAATGCGACTTTTTCATGGGTAGCCTGTTTTGAAGGTATCAGGCGCAAGGCGCCAGCCGATGGCTACAGGCTAAACGATTGTTCGTGCATCGAATCGGATTGGCTTACCTATCCTTTGGCAATTCGCCGAAACAACTCTTGTCGGCATATTCGGATCCTTGAGCCTTACCAACGTAACGAACGTACATTCTGTCATGACACTCGCATGGCAACTGGCGATGTCCCGCCCGTCCAGACACTTGACACTTCTGTTTTTCCTTGTGGTGACCTCGGGAGGCTCGCTCGCCCAGAATCCATCCCAAGAGGAGGTGCTGGACCTCTACCGCGCCGCTTCTGATGCCTATGCGCATCAAGACTGGGAATTAGCTAGCGAACGTTTTCGCCAAGTCGCTCACTTGCGCCCAGCAACCCCACTTGCAATGGAGTCTGGTTTTTACGATTTGCTAGCGATGCATCGGCGAATGCAAATCGCAAACCTTCGGGAGGCTTCAACAAGTGAAGATCCGAACACTTTGCCCGAGATGAATCGTCTCCGATTCGCTCAGGCCTGTTCGGATTGGCATTGCTTGGCCAGCAGTTGGATGCAATCGCAAGGGATCCCGAAACCCCCCAATTACGTCGAAACTCTTACCGTACGCATCGAATCGGTCCTGCGAATCGAAATCGAGCAAGCTTTCGCATCAAGGAACTACCGCAAAACGCTAAGCCTACTGAATCAAATCCAGCGACAGGCCACTACCGAATCCCTTGAGCTCGAACTCCTCGGCCTCGAATGCTACGTGCAACTCCAACGATGGACCGATGCGGAAAACTCTGTGCAGTCGTTGCAGCTTCGCGTTGAAGAAGAGCTTGCGCAGATCCCCCCGCCCGACTGGATTGAGCGTTTTCTGCTTCGACAAGCCGAAGTCGCGATGGTTTTGGCAAAATGGAAAGATGCCGAATCTACCGTTTGGAAAATTCGTACTCACTTTCCCGAATGCAAGGTATCGGCCCAAGTCGATTATGTTCTAGCACGATGCTGGATTCACGAGGCCAAATTCGAGCAAGCAAGGCAATTGCTAGCATCGATTTTGGAAAGCCATCGAGACACATCGGGTGACCTTCAGGCGAAAACCTGGTGGACACTCGCCGAATCCCACTTAATGCAACGCAATTACCACCAAGCACATGCGTGTTACGAACAGGTTTTGAAAATCGCCGTCGATTCCAAATGGGCTCAATTGGCACAACGTCAAATGGCAATGTGTCGAGAAGCCTCTGAAAGTGCGATAGCAGATAGATCGAAGGCGAACAACTCCGCAGCGGTTCGTTCCACTCAAAAACAAATGCCCAAACAATCCCGATGACTTCCTCGCTAGGCCTAGCCGCGAAACTATTCACGATCACCCTTGGGTGGGTTTCGCTATTGCTGTGCGCTTGGGCCCAGACGGCCAGCGCACAGAATGGTCGATGGAATCCAAATCCTCCGACGACTGCACCGGGGTTTTCCAATCAGCCTTCCAATCAGCCTACCGGATTTCCATCGACGGCGCGACCTACGCAAAGCGTGGCCAACAACGATCCACGCATCGCTTCACTTCCTGCTCCCGGATCGAATGTCAATTATTCGTCGGGTTCGGTTACCAATGGACTCTCGGAGGAATCGACGAAACCAAAAATCGCTACGCGGAACTTGCTCCAGGTTTTTTACGACGGGGGGTGGATGATGTATCCGATCGCCTTGTGTTCTTTTGGCCTGACGGTCTTCGCGTTCGAACGTTCGATAGCGCTTCGACGTTCCCGCGTCGTATCGCGTCCTTTTGTCAATCGGGTCATCGAGCAACTCCAACAGCAGTTGATCGATAAAGACGAGGCGATTGAGCTGTGCGAAAAAAGTGGAAGCCCGATGGCAAAGATTATGCTTTCGGCTCTTCGTCGCCATGGACGTCCTGCCGTTGAGGTCGAGCAAGCTGTTTTGGATTGCGGCGAACGCGAAAGCAACTTCCTGCGTCGCAACATGCGAGCCATTCTTGCTATCAGCAACGTCACTCCTCTTTTGGGTTTGCTAGGAACTGTACTGGGGATGATCCAGTCCTTCAATGACATCTCGAATTCTCAAGCCATGGGTCGCCCGGAGTTGCTCGCAGGTGGGATTGGCCAAGCCCTTTTGACCACCGCAGCCGGATTGCTCGTCGCCATCCCCGCTTACGTCGTCTACATCTTCTTCGTCGCTCGTATCGATAGTCTGATTATTGAATTGGATACTCACGCCCAGCGCCTCGTCGATATCATCAGCGCCGAAGGGCTGCAGGAAAACGAGGGCTCCCGGACTCGACGCCCCCGAAAAGCAGCTTAGCCCCAGAGGTCCACGCGTATGCCTCTTAAAACCTCTAGCGACGAAGAGCTCCCAGCGATCAATCTGACCAGCATGATCGATGTGCTTTTCTTGCTGATCATCTTTTTCATGGTAGGAACTCGCTTTAGCGAATCCGAACACCAGATCGCTTTGAAGTTGCCCAAGTCGACTTCGCCTGAGTCGATGATGGACCGTCCTGGCGCGAAAGTTGTCAACCTCTATGCCGATGGAACCATCGAGCTCGACGGTCGACGACTCAGCAGCGATCAACTTACCGAAATACTCGGACCTATGGTACGAAACTATCCAGACTTGCAAGTCCGATTTCGACCCGATACCGGGGTTCCGGTCGGACAAGCCAGCCAAGTCATGGAAGCCATTAGCCGATCGGGAGTTCAAGACATTCGGTGGGCAACGTCCGCTTCGGTCATGCCGGGGAATCGAACACGATAGATCCCGCCATGAACCTTTGGCCATACCCTCTGCTAGGAGCGATCGGAAACCCTGTCTCGGATCGCGCCTGGGCGATCTTTCTGGGGTGCTTCTTGGCTGCAGTTGCCGTCGGCTTGCTCGTGCTTTCCTGGACGCGATTGGGGCAGTCGAAGCTGCTTACCAAGTGCATTGCGATCGCCGTCTTGGCACACATCTGGTTGTTGCTCTACGCCTACGGAACTCGTATTCCCTACGGGAGCTCAGCGGATGGAACCGGTTCGCAAGGCACCCAGCTTGCCCTCGTGCAATCGAAGTCGTCGGTCTCCGTTGCCTGGACGCCCGAGGATTCGACCGCACTACCCCAGGACGATGAGCCCTGGTCGGATCCTCCCAGCCTTCAGGAGACCGACACGACCGCTGTCGATACGTCCGAATACCCCAGGACCGATTCTGACTCGAATTCGACACCCCTTTGGAACCGCTCGCTCGAATCGCCAAGCGTCCCAGACTTTGCATTATCGAATACACAGGTCCTCGCACCCTCGGATCTGTCCGATGAGCACCTGCGTCATCTAGGTCAATTCGAGGAGCAATCCAGTACCGATTTGCCGCTCGATCCTGCGCTGCTGGCAGATAGCCTTGCGATGTCCTCAGAGCAGGTTCAAGGCTCTATGGACCCATCGGCGATGGAATCCACGCAGGCCTCTGCATCGAAGTCCAGGTCCGCGAGCTTCATCCCAGAAGCCTATCGCATGCGCTTGGCCCCTGAGCGGTTCGCCCACACGCTTAAAAATGGTGGCGATGCGAACACCGAACAAGCGGTCCGAGGGGCGCTGGAATTCCTGGCCAAGTCCCAGTCGCCCGATGGGTCCTGGAATGCTCAGGCCTACGGTGCCGGACAGCGCGCCGTGGCACCCTCGGTTGAAGCACTCTACCGTGCCGATACCGGTAAGTTCGCCGATACGGCGATGACCGGCTTGGCTCTGTTGGCGTTTCTCGGTGCCGGACACACCCACAATGATGGCGGACCCTATGCTGCCTGCGTCCATCGAGGACTCTCGTATCTATGCCAACAGCAATTTCCCTCGGGAGATTTATCTGGACGCAATCAAATAGGACAACAACCTACGGTCCGCTATGCTCGGATGTATAGCCATGGAATCGCCGCGATCGCTCTCGCAGAGGCTTATGCTCTGACTCAAGACCAAGATCTTTTGGCCCCCGTAAAAAGCGCAGTAGACTATTCGCTTAAAGCGATGAACCCAAGAACCGGTGGATGGCGATACGATTTCGCTTCAGAGGATCCCGGAGACACAAGCCAATTCGGTTGGCAAGCGATGCTTCTCAACAGCGCTAGTGTCAGCAATGCCGCTCCCCTCGGAGGACACCACCGCGTCTTGCTCCAACGATTCCTCGACTCAGTCAGCACCGGAAAGTCCGGAGGTCTGGCCGTTTATCGAAACCTGAATCCTCCATCCCGCCCCGCTAGCGAACAAGCGTCGGTTGCAATGACGGCCGAGGCCTTTGCGATGCGCACCATGCTGGGGCTTCCCATGTCGGCTCAAGCCACTCTGGAAGCAAAGCAAATGCTTTTGAGCCAACTGCCAGGCTCCTCCGAACCGAACTTCTACTACTGGTACTACGCTACCCTAGCGCTCTATCAATCCCAACCCCACTCAGAGGCTTGGACCCTTTGGAACCAATCCATCAAAAGAGAACTCCTTGCGACGCAAGTGAGCCAAGGGGACGATGCAGGTTCATGGGACCCCCGATGCATCTGGGGAGGACACGGAGGGAGAATCTACACCACCGCGCTAGGTTGCATGTGTTTAGAAGTCTACTACCGTTATCTGCCGCTCTACCAATCCGATTCGCTGACCTCCCCCTAGGATGCCTCCATCGAGCCCTTCTTGGCCACCATTCGGCTTTATGTCGGCGAGGCCAAAACGTGCCGAGCTCTTCTTGGCCTCCGTCGGCTTTATGCCGGCGGGGCCAAGACTTGCAGCTACAGGGGTAGGCCCGCAATTTCCGCGCGAACCGTCTCGGTCGACGATCCGTGTCGCCGCATTTCAAACAGCCATCGAGTACGAGTACCGTCCGCTAAGGCGGACTGAGTACCGCTTCGCTGAGCACGAGTACGACGAAATCCGTTGCGAGGCACGAAAGAATTCCGTTGACCGAGTACGAGGAGGAGACTTTACACACGTCAACGACGCTCGATCGAGCACTTCGCTGCAATGCTTTGTTCGTACTTCTTCTCGTACTCGATTCGATCTAACATGGCGATTCGACCCCAAGGCCCGCAATTTCCGCGCGAACCGCCTCGGTCGACAATCCGCGTCGCCGCATTTCAAACAGCCAGCGAGTACGAGTACCGTCCGCTAAGTCGGACTGAGTACCGCTTCGCTGAGAACGAGTACGTCGCAATCCGATGCGAGGCGTTAACGCTTTCTTCATCGTATTTTCATCTGGTCTGCCAGCAATTCGGTCTTTGTTTGGATTGTATTTTGATTCTGTGAAGTTCGCGTGAATCCCGAACCTTGCTTCTTTTC
>Ga0315904_10001167_pt1 | contig 41525 bp, 41 predicted proteins | sample LakEriMetagenome_6_FD_203529 | JGI IMG/M metagenome (GOLD analysis project Ga0315904, IMG submission 203529) | Freshwater fungal communities from buoy surface, Lake Erie, Ohio, United States - Buoy 12 MA120 | ecosystem: Environmental > Aquatic > Freshwater > Lake | place: USA: Lake Erie, Ohio... | reverse complement strand
AGCCATTTGTGCATGTTGGTTGAGCAGTCACAGTGGCTGTTGGTGCATTTGGAGTAACCGGCTGGGTATTGACTGTCAAAGAGGTAGTAGAGGAATTACAACCCGAAACAGTTACAATAACTGTATAATTTCCGGGAGTCAAATTAGTAAAAGTTCCGGTTGCATTAGTTTGAGGAGTAACTACCGGTGCCGTTCCGGTTAATGTAAAGGTCGTTCCCACAGCTGGAACAGGTGCGGTTATGGCAACTGAGCCTGTCGCTGTAGTGCACGTCGGTTGGGTCACAGATGCCGTTGGTGCCGAAGGCGTAGGCAACTGGGCTCCGATCGAGAAGGAGGAACTGGGTAAAGAATTACATAAACCTACTGATGCTGTAACAGTATAATTTGTATTTGGCGTTAATCCAGAAATAACACCTGAGGCACCGACTGTTGGTCCTGCAGGCACAAATGAATACGTCAAAGGAGGCGCAGAATAATTAGTTATGGTAGCTGTGCCATTTGATGAGCAGGTCGCCGCAGAAGTGTTAATAACTGGCTGATTAGGACTGTCAACTGTTAAAATATATGGTTCACCCGGATTGGTGAATAACCAAGCGGCGCGAGTTAAAGTGGAGAACACTCCCGCTATACCTGGAGTAACAACGGACATATCATTCCATTGCATATTCGACAAACGCCAATGCGCCATACCGCTCCAATTTCCGTCAGAGAGAGGAAGATAATACATACGAATATCTGCGGCATCTGTACCCACCGGACGAAGGATCGCGTGATAATAATTATCGTTTGCCTGACAAAAACTCCCATCATTCTGAGTTCGAAAATAGCCGTCATTGTTAGCGTCATTGTTGACAAAACGAACCGTGAACACATCATTATTGGAGCCGTTTGGAACAATGTCAATTGGACGGTAACGAGTGATCAACAAACTTGATCCTGTCGGAAATAAATAGGTACCTGTACTATTGGTATATCGAGCAAATGTTCCAGGCGCAATACTACTCACAAACCCTTCAGAACCGGCTATTTGATTATTTGAAACCGAATTCACGGCCGGATTCAGAACAGTAAAAGTTTGAGATTGGGTTGCCAATTCCCTGTCATTAATATTCAAGACACCTGTAGCGTCTACATTTGCGTCAACTCCTTGTAATGTTTTTTTTCGATCATTTCCCGTTCCGGATCCGCTCAAGGTAAGATTATGAAAGGTAGTGATCGTGCCGTTCAAACTCGTAATAAACTGTTGAGTATTTCCAAAAAGTTCAACAGTGCTATTTCCACCGGAAAAATTCGCATTATTTATCCAGTCTTGCTGCACACGGTATAGCCCATCTCCCAGAACATTTGATGCGTTATTTATTGTAAATGTTCCAGACTGGAGAGCGCTTGCAATCGTAATTTCACCCTGATTTGTTAAAGTTGAAGTCTGATCGATCGTACAGCCTCCGTTTACATGAACAAGTGCTCCATTGGAAACATAAACAGTACAACCGCTGGAAAAGAAAACTTGACTATTTAGTTTATTATGAAACAAACTCAAAGTCAGCATTATTAAAAAAAGTAAGCGCATAGTGATCTCATCTATTTATACTCAAACTTATCACTTAGTGAAAATCTTACTCTAAAAGAAATATTTTGTTATTCTGAAAGACATTTCATGCCATTTCAACACAAGGCCTATATGTTTGTTAAACAATTGTTTAACCGAATATAAATTGATGAATTAGCGAATATTTACTTAGGTAAAAAAAAATCCGAAAAAGGCAAAAAATCAACAATGGTTTAGATGTAGCAACGACTTATCTGGACATCAATCCAATTATTGTAATCGAAATAATTTAATACTTTTCGTTCGTAAGTGGATTCGAATATTCTGTCAAAATCAGTTTTGAGTTTTTCGAATTTCTTGACTCGCTCTTGGATCGTCTTTTGCTCAAGAGTTCGTAATTCCCGGCTAATAAATCGAAGTGTTTTCTTTTCAAACTTGAAGAAAACCGAATTCCTCTTCATGAATTGGGTTAAGGAATTTGCCGTTGAGATCATTAGATCGATCTCCCTAATCTCATTACAAACCAGACAGAATAGCATTCTGGAATGAGTGTAGAAGTCAATGGTTTGGTCCTTCGTATACAGGTTATGGTAGATCTCATTCAACATTCCAAATGCCTTTCTTTAATCATTGAGGTAGAAATACGCTTTAGCGAGGTCGAAATAAAAATTATTCAAGCGCAAAACGGAAAATCCATCCTTATTCTGTTCTATAAAACGTTGCGCTTCTGAAATAACTTTCGGGCCTATTTGACTTGTTTTGTTTCTGTTCAGATGGATCAGCTTCGAAAGGTTTAAATAAAAGAACCCATCTTGTTTGAATCGTTTGCTTTTAAGCTGAAGTATGAGTTCTGAAAATTTCTTCAGTGCTTGATTATGTCACGCTCTACCCGAGATACTGACTGCAATTAAATAATTATAGAATAGTTGAATTGACAGTTCTGGGAAGTATTTTATCTTTTCCGGATTTGTCAACAACAGGTTATAATTTTTCCGGGTAAATCTGTATTCTTTTTCCCAGTCATTTTCTGAACCATTTTTCCAGTTATACAAGATGTTATAATGTACGGTATGTAAAAAACTATCATCAGAAGATCTCTTACGAAGATTTCTGTCTCTGAAAAGTCCTTCGATCTGTCTTTGCTGGGCTTCTGTTCTTGAAAATATGCTCCGGTCCAGAATATTCCTGAATTTTTCTTTCGCGGATTCAATGGTTTTTACTGTTGAATATTTGTTTGAATAATAGATCAACTCTTCCATTACGGATAAGGAAATCCGTTCATTTATGTATTTCTGAAGAATCAGTTCTTTTTCCAACAATGACAATATATCCGGATAATTCTCAGATTCGATGACTTCTGTTTTTATGGCTGAGATCAATTGTCCGGCTTGTTTTACTAATGAACGATCAAGCAATACCTGATGTTTCGTATATCATTTTGCGTATTGTAGGAAGATGTATGATAGTCAGCTAAGTGTTTCAATATCCAGTAGTAGAGATAGTGTTTCTTAACATGCAGTTTATTCGATCTTGAAAAGGAAGAAAATCTTCTCTTTAAGTCTTGTCCATCGTAAGATTCCATTCTGTAAATCAATTCGATCATCTTACCATATGCCGTTTGTTGATCGTCAGCCTTTTTAGACGCAGTGATTAGGCACCTTTTTTCATGAATATTTAGTGTTTTAATTAAAACATACAGGTCATTATTTCGCAGCATAATTATTATACAATAAAATACAAGAATATACACTCTGTGTAAATGTGTGTAACAAAATGACTATATTAAACTTTATTTTTGTTAAGCACGATTAATATAAACTCTGCCAAATCATAACGAGAACAGAATCACCAGAATTCTGGTGAAAAAAATATAAAATCACTGCTAATGCCTCTTCAGAACCTTTTGTTTATTTCGCTGTTGATATGTCAGTTGTGCATTGCGAAGACCCTGACACAACATTATTATAATATCTCAACCAATTCAAGTGCAGACAATGTTTTTATTAATTCGTCTGACTGCAAAAGGTTCCAATTCATCAACACCCTGTTTGAAAATGCGATTTTCTATGTGAAAAGTTTGCTGATCAATACTGATTTAGCCAATGAGTTCCACCTGAATGAGGGCAATCATGACAATAATCTGATTGTTGTTAATGTATTAGAGCGAAAACAACTCTTACCACCAAACACGAAATTACAAACGAATTCGGAAGAGATTGAAAGTTCACGAATAATCCCCATGAATTATATTGCATGACCACCAAACAATTTTATCTATTATGCCTGATGGGCATCACCTTTGTCGGTGGAATGTTATTATTGATCTTGTGGAGACAGATCAAACTAAAGTCGAGTGAGAACCGTGGAATCTTATTCATTTCCCTTGCAATGTTCTCCGGAACACTTATAGGACTTTACAAATACTCAGATCCACCCATGCCACCGATGATCAATGCGATCAATGACAGAATTCTGTCTGCTTTCAGTAATTCATTCCTATTGGCTTCATTACCTTATTTTCCCAATGTTTTGGAATCGTTGAGAGAGAGATTTCCATTTATAAGAAAGCCCGGACAGTGGGAAACCTATGTCTTTGTGTTCTTCGCTCTTGTGACATTATTCTTTACCTTAATTGACCGCAGCGTTGAGAGTGATACAGTGCGAAAAGTTATTATTTCTATTGATTCCCTTATTTCAACTCTTACGATGATTTTGATCTCCTACACCATTTATGTGTCGATCTGTCGATTTTGGACAGACAGATGGTCGAGGAATTTTCTGATATTTATGTTTGTGGTGATCTGCTCAACCCAAGTCGTATTGCCGTTGATCGCCATATTTTCGGACACATTGAAACCCCTCTATTTTGGGGCACTTGTGCACATGTTGATCGGGACTACTTTCTTTAATTTTATCAGTGTGGCTTATTTCGTAATGTTGAACATGCAGATGACGGAGATCACCCAGGAAGAAGAACGGAAAGTTCAGGGGACTTCTTCTCTTCCTCAGCGTTTATTGCTGGGTTACGATAAATCCCGTGATAGATACTTTGTCCGCTTTGAATTTGAATCCCATGGTATTGAGGATAGCAGAATAGTTGAGGCACACAGTTCAAAACTGTTTCAGCCGTTTGCCAATTGGGTCCTCTTTGCCATCGCAAAAAAGCACGGTGTAAAACTGATTCACAGTGATCTTGCAATGACGAAGTTCCGCATGGTAGAGTTTTTAAACCGCGACAGCGACTTCAAAGTCACTCAGGAGATGATCTTTTCGAATGATAGAGGACAATTCGAACTCAGGATCCAGTCGGAGCAGATCGAATTTTGCGATCTGCCTTTTCTGCATTCCAAGTACATCATTCGTGAAACAATTCTCAAACACGAAGACACCTTCCGAGAACTATTAAAAATTGAGGGGACAAAAGCAACTTCCAGGAGCGCACAACAGGACAACTTACTGAAGACCGTATTCAATTTATGATATTGTTTTACAGTTAATTAAAGCTTGAATGTTTTAAAATGAATTATTCACCATTCTTTTCAATAAAATAAGCTTTCTCCATATAAATAAGTCGTCATATAAGCTAATGACGGGAACGTTTGTGTAACTAAATGGCATTCAAAACGTCTCATGAGTGATTTTAAAACAGAATAACATGAAAAATCACTTTCTTACTTTTTTACTGTTCTTCGGAACCTACTCGGTAACGGCTCAAGATCTTTATGAGATCGATCTAAACGCTGTTGAAAAGGATATCCTCACCGTTAACGTTACACTGGACAAGGCGCCCGACAAAGATCAAGTAACCTATTCATTTCCTGCAACTGTTCCGGGAACGTATGCCACAGAAGATTTTGGTCGTTTTGTACTTTCCATGAATGCCAAAACGAGCGATGGAAAAAAACTGAAAGTAAAAAAGCAAGGGAACAATTCTTTTGTCATTTCCAATGCCAAAAACCTCAAATACTTAGAGTATTCGGTAGAAGACATTCTCGACAAAAAAGTAAAGAAAAATCCGATTTTCTCTCCTGTAGCTACCAACTTTGTTGCAGGAAAAAACTTCATTTTTAACAATGGAGGAATTTTTGGCTTTTTTGAAGGAGAAGAATCTCAACCAATTGATATCAGAATTAGCAAACCTTCATCGCTATATGGCGCAACTTCACTTCCTCAAACCCAAATTACGCCAACACAGCAAAACTTCAAAGCGAACTCCTATCATCAACTCATCGATTGTCCGATAATGTTTTCTGTTCCCGACACTGCTCAATTTTACGTAGGGAAGACAAAAGTTACGCTGTCCGTATTTGATGTAAACGGCGTTCCTCGTGCAAAACACTTTTATGATATTCTTAAACGAGATATGCAAGCCATCGATGCGTTTTTACCGGATCTTCCCGTTGACAATTACACATTTATTGTTTATGTGGATGACCTAAGTGAGGTCGGAAAAACATTTACCGGCAAAATGGGTATTATTAAAAAACTCAAATTGGCAATGCGTTTCCGGTCATTAGGCTTGGGTGCATTGGAACATGGGAATTCATCCACTTATTATTTAGCCGACTTTGGTCCGTCCGTTCCCCCATCCATCAAAGAACTTTCACTGGATAATCAACTTTCAGGTGCAGCGATTCATGAGTTTATGCATATTCTAACTCCCTTAGGATTGCATTCTCAACATATCGGAAACTTCAACTACACCAACCCTGTCATGTGTAAACATCTTTGGCTCTATGAAGGGGTAACAGAATATTTTGCTAACCTCATAAAATACAAAGGAGAGGTAATTAGTCCGAAAGAATACTTGGATGAAATGGAAGGCAAATTGTTACAGGGATTGGATTTTCCGATAACAGAAATGTCGTTTACGGAGATGAGCTCAAATGTTCTTGAAGAAAAATACCACAAACATTATGGTCAGGTTTACCAAAGAGGAGCCGTTTTAGCAATGCTCTTGGATGCGGAAATTCAACGACTGACTTCCGGTAAAAAATCCTTAATAGATATTATGCTCACGCTGAATGACCGATATGGAGCCAACAAATCCTTCGACGAGGCGACCTTTATATCGGAATTGGTCAATGAAGTGCATCCAGACCTACAAAACTTTTTTACTCAATATGTGGAAGGAAAAAATCAATGGAAACCCAATGAACAATTGAATTATGTTGGCATTACCTACCATGATTCATTGCAGGAACAGGACATTTTAAGTATCTTCACGGATAACGATGTTGAATATAAAGCAAATGGCATCGGCATTGAACAGGTGATAACGAATGTCGGGCCAAATGAATGGGCAGGCCTAAAAGTTGGTGACATTATTAATATTTCAGATTACCGAGAAGCATTCGAGCCAAATGGAGTCAAACTAAAAGAAGGTGAGCTGGCTAAACTTCGCGTCAAAAGAGGGAAAGAATTCGTTACCCTTGACATAAAGGCAAAGTATGGCTTGAAAACGGTTAAACATGCGCTTCGATGGACAGGGAAGTAATTTTTTAGAAAAACAAAATAGAAACCGTCAACTTTTCAAGGTTAATACGTTTTGTTTTGGTTAACATCAAGTTATGTAACCCTGTATGACGACCAAATCAACCTTTGACAATTTTGACGGTCTTTCATTAAATGTTTACAAAATGAAAAAAATATTATTTCTAATCTGTTCGAACTTTATTATGCTAACATCTTCTTTCGGTCAAACAGACATTTATGACAGCATATATGTTGGCAACGTATGGAGAAATTTTAATATACACTTACCAACAGACTATAATTCAAACGCCAGTTATCCATTAATACTAGGCTTTCATGGAGGCCAACAGGCAGCGACAAGTAGCATGGGTTGGAATGTTTTTGCCTATCAAAGTATGTTATCGGAGAAAGCTGATACAGAAGGGTTTATTGTAGTTTATCCGGAAGGATTGGTTTTTAACCAAAATCGGTCATGGAATGCAGGTAATTGTTGTCCGCCTGCAATGAATCAAAATGTTGACGATGTTGGATTCATTGATAACTTGTTAGATACATTATTCACAAATTATTCAATTGACACTACCCGAGTTTATGCTACAGGCTCGTCAAATGGCGGCATGCTTTGTTACAGACTAGCTTGCGAATTGAGCCATCGTTTTGCAGCAATTGCGCCTAATGCATGTTCACAAATGTTTTTTCCTTGCAATCCCACAAATAAAATTCCAATCATTAGTTTTCATTCTAAAGTTGATCCAATTGTTCCTTATACTGGAGGTATGGGTGGAGCGCCTCCATTGACAACAATATATTTTCCGTCGCAAGACAGCACAATGACTTTATGGTCACAGAAAAACAATTGCCAATCAAGAGACACAATTATAGACGGAAATGGAACGAATTACGACTTCATTAAAATACATAACTGTTCATGTAATGTAGAAATTCATCATTATGCAACCACTGACGGCAGTCATAGTTGGCCAGGCGGAAATCCTAATAACAATCCTGTTTCAACGCAAATTAGCGCAACTGATTTACTTTGGTCTTTTTTCCAGAATTATTCATTAGGTTGCTTGACAACTGGTATTCAAGACTTAAATGAAAACGACTTTCAAAAAACAGTTTATCCAAACCCATTTACAAACAAAATTAATTTGACAAACACGACAGGAGAAGAACACTTTACGCTCTTCAATTATTTTGGTCAAGTAGTGTGGTCGGGTAAAAGCATTGAGAAGCAAGATTTTTCGGAATTAACTGGCGGACTGTACTTTCTTAAAGTTGACAACAGAACAATAAAACTTATGAAATAATGATAAGAATGGCAGAAAATAAAAGTGTTAGAAATTTGGCCCTGCCGCTGGAGCAACTTAAGGCTAAATAGCCTACGCGTACACCGTTACAGGGCATTTAACGACAAACAACAGACATAATCGAAAAAAACGGGGTAGCTGAAAACCGATAAGAGTAAGCATAACATAATAATAAAAACTATGATTTCTACAAAATTTCAAAATTTAATGAAAAGCTTTTTGTCCTCTAAAGCCTTGTCAATAGACGCAGGTCTGCTCATTTTAAGGTTGTGTTGCGCTTTAATGCTACTGCATGGCTGGCCAAAATTTATAGATTTTAAAGAGAATAGCGGAGATTGGCCCGATCCATTTCATGTCGGGACAACCGTTTCGTATGCCCTCACGGTTTTCGCGGAATTATTTTGTTCAGTATTCGTTGTACTAGGTCTGTTTACCCGTATTGCACTTGTTCCCCTCATTATTTGTCTGATCGTTATCGTTTTCAATGTGCATGGAGGTGACCCCTTAGAAGACAAAGAACACGGGTTGCTTTACCTTTTGATCTACCTGAGTTTGTTTCTAACCGGCCCCGGCAAGTATTCGCTGGATAGCTTGATCGAAAAGAGGTGGAAAAATGACCGTGAAAGTCATTAAAAAAAAACGAACGAAATTTGATTTAATCCAACACAGTTCTGGCTATGTAAGCCTTTTTTTTTGGGGGGTTAGCGTTAAGTTAGCAGCAAGTGTATTTTAATAACTCAAACTTGAATATGAATAAAAAGGATTTAATCCATCGACTGAATAGAACTTACGTAATGGAAAGATCTCATGCATTTATTACTTTCCCTGCAATTACGGTTTATCTGCTTTTTACAAACTCCCCACTTGATATTGTATTTCTCTTATACGGACTGATTCTGTGTATTTTCATCTTGTTTCAGGGACAACATTATTTTAAATTAAAATTGCAACGTCTAAAAGGAATAACATTTGACCAAAACACGAGTCTTTCATTTTTTAGAAAATCAAAAAAGCTCAATCTGATTTTTATAGGTTTGATCCCTTTGGTATTTATTCTTCAGATTTTCCTTCATAATTGGACTATAAAAACTGAGAACATGATTTATTGGGCAATTGCGGTAAATATGTTTGGAGTGCTTGAACACATCAATTATTACAACAGACAACTAATGATTGACAATTCATCTGATATAAACTATGTAATTAAAAACAGGAAACTGAAAGTGGCAAGTTCAGCAAAGGACCTATTGGAAAATGAAATTTAAGAACCAGTAGCAAACAGCGTGCAAGCAGTAATAAATTAAACAACAAATGAAAAATATTCAAACCGAAATTTTGATCAACACAGACATTACTAAAGTTTGGGATGTTCTAATGAATTTTGATAACTACCCTAAATGGAATCCATTTATCACATCAATAGGCGGTGAACCAAAATTAGGCAGTAGGTTGACAGTATCCATAAACCCTCCGGGAGGAAATGGAATGACTTTTAAACCAACCATTTTGACTCTTGAAGCGAATAAAGAATTTAGATGGAAAGGTAAACTTGGTATCAACGGTATTTTTGACGGAGAACATTATTTCATGTTGGAAGTCCTAGAAAATGACAAGACCAAATTCATTCAGGGTGAAAAATTCAGTGGACTTTTAGTTCCTTTCGTAGGCAAAATGCTGGATAAAACTCAAAAAGGATTTCAGCTTATGAATGAATCGATAAAAAAGGAATGTGAAAGATAATAACTGCCATAATTCTTTTGTAAAATAACAAAAACCGCCACCTCCTCGGGTGGCGGTTTGGTATAGATTTACCTTTTTAATTAATTTGGTAGTAAATACAATTACCCATTTATTTTGGTTATCAATAAGTTAAACACAATGCTTGGAGACAATTTAGTGAAACGATGGATGAAACTTTATGAAAACTAAAAAGATAAAAAATGAAAAATAAATTGCCTTTCGGAATGCTTGCAATCGTAGGATTATTTTCTTTGACGTTACTTCTGCTACAGTGCAAAAAGAAAGACGATCCAACTGACGCCCCACCATCAAACAATAATCCACTTTCCGATATCAATAATACTCTGGGTTTCGGACTACTTAACAAAGTTAAAGGTATTTGGAATGGACCTGTTACATCGACTACACCTCTTGGTGGTTACCCCGAGTGGATTGTCGATTTTAGGCCAATATCTGAAAATCAGATTTCTGCAAAAAATGAGTTAGACACCTTGAACGATATTCACATGAGTTTCTTCATTGCAAAATACAACAACGAGTATCGTGTTTGTTTTCGTAATGGCGGTTCTTTCGGCGGTCAAACAAGGGTATCTTACTTTTTGGCAGACAGCGTTTCAGAAACTTCGTCACAATCTTATTACCGTTTTGCAGAAATATTGAAAGGTAGAAGCAGAGCTTACACTGAAGTAATCTTCCGAAACGATAGTTTAATCATGAAATCATACACAAATAAATACAATACACTTACAAGCGCATCACTTCACATGACATGGGCTGCGAAATTACAGGATACAACTTCTTGTCAGACAGCCGTTACGAATTTCAACTTTCCTAAAAAAACGATGACAAAAGATTTTTCTTCAACTTTTACTGGTCAGACAGAAGCAGTATATTATTCGACAACAGGTGGCGATCCGTACACCGAAAATCAGCAACCATATTTAGGTCAGGCAACAATCAATTACACTTACGCTGGAACCTATACACCAAGTGCAAGTAAAAAAACTTTTCTCATCATTACAACACAACCTTTAATTTCAGGTTTTACCATTAATACAGGTAACTTGAAATACCGTTCCCGCTATGTAATTCTTTCAGCCACCGACCAGAGCTTTGTATTCAACTATATGCACCCCGGAACCTACTATTTATATGCTCTGTATGATACAGATGGCAATAATACTTTTAGCAGTGGGGACTGGGTAAGTACAACAAATACAACTTTTTCTCTGCCAAACCAAGGCACTTCAACTGCTACAACACAAATAAATTTTACTATTCCTTAAAGAAATTAGATACAAAATTTGAGTACCAGATATTGTATAGACAGAAGTAGAACAGCAGGTAACATCACCTGCACGCAAACCGATATATATGCAACTCTGTCAGACGAGAGATTAAACCTTTAAAGTATTAATAGTCCAATTGCGATGAAAAAATTATTCCTTCTCACCATCTTAAACTTCACAATACTGACTTTTTCATTCGGTCAAACAGACATTTATGACAGCATATATGTTGGTGGTCGTTGGAGAACTTTTTTAACTCATCTTCCAACAGGATATAATACCTCGAGTAACTACCCATTAGTTCTAGCATTTCATGGAGGTGGACTTTTAGGTTATCAATCAATCCAATATCAATCAAGATTATCTCAAAAATCAGACACAGCTGGATTCATTGTTGTTTATCCCGAAGGAGTAAAAATTACCGGAAATAGAACTTGGAATGCAGGAGGATGTTGTGCCCCTTCAACAACACAAAATATAGACGATGTTGATTTTGTAAATTCTTTACTCAATCATTTATTTGCAAATAGACCAATAGACACAACTCGTGTTTATGCAACTGGCTTTTCTAACGGTGCTCTTCTTTGTTATCGTTTAGCCAATCAATTAACGAATAGATTTGCAGCAATTGCTCCTGTAGCTGGAGCTTTAATGTATTATCCTTGGAATCCTTCAAGGTCAATTCCTATAATTAGTTTCCATTCATATCAAGATCAAAATGTTAAGTATTTTGGCGGTGTAACAGTTGGTTCAACTGGAACTTATTTCCCACCTCAAGACAGTATGTTTCATATAATAAGTGCAAATTATTCCTGCGGTATATTAAAAGACACCTTATTTCACAACACTAACCAATACGATCATTTCAAGTATTCAAACTGCTCCTGTAACGCAATAATAGAGCAATATGTAAGCTATGACGGGGAACATTCCTGGCCTGGAGGTCTTTCATCGGGAACTGTTACGGTTAGTAATCAATTTAGTGCAACATATTTAATGTGGCAATTTTTTCAAAACTACACTACAAGTTGCTTAACAACAGGCATTAATGAGAATATTGAAGAAATTAATAATATGGTTTATCCAAATCCATTTATAAACAAAATTAATTTGAAAAACACGACAGGAAAAGAGCACTTTACACTCTTCAATTATTTTGGACAAATAGTTTGGACAGGTTATACCATTGAGAAGCAAGATTTTTCAGAATTATCCACCGGACTGTACTTTCTTAAAGTTGACAACAGAACAATAAAACTTTTGAAATAATGATAATTATGGCAGCAGGCAACATCGCCTGCACGCAAACCGTTAAGGAAATGTGGCAGGACGACTGAATAAACGTAGATAGAAATCAAACTTAACTAAACAAAAACGACAATAAACATTGAACCGACAGTATACAAGTCAAAAGAATAAAATGGAAATAATTTACCGAATTGACATAACACCAGAAACCGATCAAATCATTGATGTTTACAATAGCTCCGGAATTAAGCGACCAACCGTAGACAAAGAAAGAATTTCAAAAATGTATGCTAACTCGAACTTAATTGTAACGGCTTGAGACAAAGACAAGCTAGTTGGCATTTCACGTTCATTGACAGACTATTGTTATTGCTGTTATCTTTCTGATCTTGCTGTTAGAAAAGACTATCAAACAAGCGGTATAGGAAAAAAGCTTATTGAACTGACAAAAAATGAAATTGGCGAACAGACAGCATTATTACTTCTTTCTGCACCGACAGCAATGGACTTTTACCCTAAAGTTGGCTTCCAAAAAATAGATAACGCATTTTTAATAAAACGGTCAAAATGAATTACGAAAAGCCACTTGCCAATAAAATAGATTATGCGTCAGGCTGGTTGGGATGTAAACTTGGAGCTTTGTGCCTCTATTCAAGTCAAGTTCAGGGTGGCAGTTATGTGGTCATCCCCGAACGCAAAGCGGCAAGAAGTTAGAGGTCATTGTTACGAACGAAACAGATAAATTGGAGGTTAAAAACTAAAAATTGGAATTATTTGTATGAGCAAACAACATTATTATAAATCGACAATTAAATGGACGGGAAACAAAGGGTCAGGTACTGATAATTATAGAAATTATGAAAGAAGTCATCAAATAATCATCGAAAACAAATCCGATATTTTAGGTTCGTCTGACACAGTATTTCGTGGTGACAAGACAAAGCATAACCCGGAAGAACTTTTAGTTTCCTCTTTATCATCTTGTCATATGCTTTGGTATTTACATTTATGCTCAGAAGCAGGAGTAATTGTTTCAGATTACATTGACAATGCGACTGGAACAATGGTTGAATCTTCAAATGGTGGTGGACAATTTTCCGAAGTTACGTTAAATCCTATTGTTACAGTAATCGAAAAAAGTATGGTTGACAAAGCCAACGAACTTCATAAAAAAGCGAATGAATTATGTTTTATTGCTAACTCTGTAAATTTTAAAGTCAAACACAATCCGACAATTATAAGTGAATAAAAAAACGACCCCCTAACAGCGTGTAAGCAAGTGTAAAGAACAGACCGTAAAATATTGTATTTAAACCAACGACTATTGAAAATATTTGAAGATTAATATATGTGTAAACTACTTTACAAAATACGAGATATAAAAGGTCTCCAAATTTTCACAATATATTTGAGGTATCTTATTGGTGGAGCATTTGTAATTTCCACTTTTACCTTGAATAAATTTGGTCAATATGGTGATATCAATAAACTAACTAACAAAATTCCTATTAATGAACTTCCGCCGGCAGGAGTATTGTTTCGGGTTTTGGCAGAGTCGGGCACATACTGGCATTTCATTGGCCTAAGTCAGTTAATCAGTGGTATACTGTTGATGACGCAGCGATTTTCACGCTTGGGTGCTATCTTTTATTTTGTAATAATCCTTAATATCTTCATTATAACCATTGCCTTTGATTTTCAGGGAACACCTAAAATTACTGGTTTGATGTTGTTAGCCGGATTATTTTTACTATTGTGGGACATAGAAGCTTTATTGCCACTAATATTCAACCGATACAAATTTGAAAAACAATCCCTGCAAATTGCGGATAGAAAATATTGGATTTATCTCGGTTTGGTAATGTTGATATCCATTTTTTTAATGGGAATATTTTATCCAAGTTTTTATCTGTTTTTAATAGTCCCTTTTTTAGAGGGTTTAGTTGGATTTATAATTTTCGCCATCTTTTTTTGGAATAAAAAATGAACCATAAATTTGATACTGATTGCCATCATCAAGATGAATAGATTTCCATCCATATTTATCGTCATCTTACTTCTCCAAGGGTTTGTCAGTATCCTTTTCTCACAAAATCAAAACAACCAATGGCGTTTTGGTTTTGGGGCGGCCATAGATTTTAATACGGTACCACCAACATTTCCAAGCGGAACAGCCCTTCCAACCCTTGATCCTCCTTTTCAAACCGGTTCGTATATCGAAGGAACAGCCTCTGTTGCCGACCGCACAACGGGCGAATTGCTGTTTTATACCGACGGTCAAACGGTTTGGAATGCCCTCAATCAACCCATGCCTAATGGGACAGACCTTGCTGGTAGTACATTTTTATCGGCCATTGCAGGAGCTATTATTGTGCCTGTGCCGCAGTCGTGCTCGCGCTATTATATTTTTACAGCAGGCGATTATGAGGAAGATTTTGAAGGATTCAAATATTCTGTCGTGGATATGGCGCTTAACAATGGTCTAGGCGATGTAGTTCAGGGACAAAAAGGCATCTTCTGGTATCAGAATGAATCGGAGGCGGTTATGGCATATCCCAATAACAATCAATCGGGCTATTGGGTGTTTACGGGCGGCTATCAAGATTCAACCATGGCCGCTTTTTCGGTCACTGCCAACGGAATCGCGGCAGTACCGGTTGTGAGTCAGATAAATGGTCGAGCATTGAACTTTAAAATAAATCCCCAGGGTACCAAGCTTGTTGTTACCAATGAATCATTTACGCTTGATTTGTACGATATCAATATGCAAACCGGCCAACTAACAAATCCTGTTAATATTGCGTTGTCTGTTCCCGGTGGCGATCAACTGAAATATTTCGAATTCTCTCCAAACGGGCAATATCTCTACGCAACCTCTGATTATTTTTTTTACCAGCTAGATATTTCTTCAAACAATGCTACCTCCATTCTGGCATCGGGGACGGTTTTAACCAATCCAATGCCCGGAGCCATGTATGGCACTCCTCAACTCGGTCCCGATGGAAAATTATATGTTGTGATAAGTCCTCTTGTGTATGTGCTCGATAATCCAAATAGTCCGGCATCACAGATCGGTGCACTCAGTATTTTGTCAGATTCTATTGGCACAATGGTGTGCTTACCGCAGTGGAATCATGTTCTTCCAATGAGTACGAACGCTGAGATAACGGTTACCGGTGATCTTTGTACGGATGAAGCGCTAACTTTTTCAGTTAATCCTATGGCAGATGTGTTGACGGTGTCTTGGGATTTTGGAGATCCAAACAGTGTAACCAATAGCTCTAATGAGAGCTATCCATCCTATTCTTATATTTCCCCGGGCAATTATGAAATCAGTGCAGTTGTGGAAACATCTTGTGGAACCGATACGATACAATATACTTTATCGCTTGTCAATTGCTCTCCTACTAACAATTCTGAACCAGTAATTCCAAATGTCATTACGCCAAATGGAGATGGTACAAACGATTTGTTCGAAATTCAAAATTTACCTGAGAATACAGAAGTTATCATCCTCAATCGCTGGGGAAATGTTGTTTTTTCATCTGCGAATTACCAAAACAATTGGGATGGAAAAGATACCTCAGGAAAAGAATTGGTTGATGGGGTTTACACCTATAGGTTCAAGACGCTGGATGGTAAGATAGACCATGGTTATGTGCATTTGGTACGGTGAACTCTCTTTCTGAAATCTGGTTATCTTGAGTACTTTTGTAAAACCTCGTATTTAACGATTTTCACGTTTAATATCGTTTGGCAAATAAACACAAAGCATTGTAAGTGGATCACAAAATCATGAAATTGCAAAACAAGAAAATTCAAGTTCACAAGTTTCTATTTGAACTGTTCGGACGCGAAACCACCACTTTTGACTTGTTGGCAATTGTAATTTGTTCTTTATCATTTGCCGGACTAACGCTTGCACTTAAATGGAATGGTGACATTTCAAATTTTAAATTAATTATACTGACAATACTCGCACTGGATATTGCCGGTGGTGTTGTAGCGAACTTTACAGCAGGGACAACTAATTATTATGCTGAGTCTTTAAGAAAACGATACTTGTTTGTTCTTTTTCATCTTTTACAGCCATCAATTCTCATTTGGATTTTCCCGAGTGAGTTATTGGCGATTTTGGGAGTATCATTATTTACTCTGACAAGCTCAATAGTTGTTTTGAATATAAAAAAGCAATACAATCAAAGAATAATTGCTTTAACACTTTTGCTCTTGAGCTTAATTTTATCAATACTTCTGAATTTTTCCGACACATTGACACAAATGATAATGCAGCTCTTTTCTATTAAACTCATTTTGGCTTTTAGTGTAAATTGGTCTTCAATTGACAACGATTAAACAAGAATAGAGAATAAAACAACGACCCGCTAGCATAATTTTGGCAACATTAACTTTCTAGTGATAACCAAAATCAAATACGAATTTTCAGCGAAGATCTGGCAACATTCGGCTCGAGGTGGGTGGTATTTTGTATCTCTTCCCGTAGAATTGAATCAAATGTTAGAACTATCAGTATGGATTTAATACTGTCAATTTGTAATACTTAATTTTAGCTTTGACGTAAAATGGATGGTTTGTGATATGAATGATGCAATTGATACATTTCTAAATTCCGTCAAATCACTTTGCCCCAAAGTAACAGAGGCCGAATTAGCCTATTTGGAAAGTGGCTTAACCGTCAGAGAACTAAAAGCAAAGCATTTCTTCATTCACGCCAATACCATTCAAAAGGAGATTGGATTCATTTATTCCGGGCTGATACGGGCATTTTATATTGACCAGAATGGCAATGAAATTTCGGTAAACTTTTTCCGTGAAAATCGCTATGCTACGCATTATTCCGCATTCATCACACAAACACCGAGTAAGTACTATTTTCAATGCATCGAACCAACTACAATTGTCACGGTTTCTTACAAACACATTCAGGAAGGATATGAACAATTCCCCATTTTTGAGCGCTATGGAAGACTCATTGCCGAAGAAGTTTTGAAAATGCAACAAAAACGGATCGAAAGTTTTCTTTTTGAAAACGCCGAAACCCGATACCTCGAATTTGTAAAGGAAAATCCTGATCTTTTTAATCGTGTTTCCTTGTCTCATTTGGCATCCTTTCTTGGAATAGAAAGACAATCTCTAACTCGCATCCGAAAAAAACTCATACAAAGCTCACTTTGACACATTTGTGTCAGGTATAGATTGACCATCCTTCCGACTTTTACATTGTCATAAAATCAATTTGAAATGAAAGAAATCGCGATAATAACGGGAGCTTCATCAGGAATCGGTTATGAGTTAGCACTACTTTTCGCCAAAGACAAAAAAGATATTCTGATTGTCGCTCGAGACGAACAAAAACTAGTGAGTATAAAGAATTCCATCGAACAAGAGTATAAAACAAACGTTCATATCGTTGCCACCGACTTGTCGAAATCGGAAGGAATCAACGTAATTCTCGAAAAAGTGAAAACCAACAATTGGATTGTTACAGATTTGGTAAACAATGCCGGTTTTGGAGAATACGGACAATTCATTGATCGGAAAATGGAGAAGTATTGTGAAATGATTAATTTAAACATTTTGAGTTTGACGGAATTAAGTTATCATGTTGGAAAAGAAATGGTAAAACGTGGAAAAGGCAGAATCTTGAATGTTGCTTCCATGGCGGGCTTGCAGCCAGATCCAAACTTTGCTGTTTACGGGGCCACGAAAGCTTATGTAATTAATTTGACTGAGGCTATTCACAAAGAATTTGAAAATACAGGTGTTACGGTGACCGTTCTATCTCCTGGTGCAACCGAGTCTAATTTTATGGAGCGCGCCGATATGAACAATGCTAAATTATATGCAAAAGGAGTAATGTCCGCAAAAGAAGTAGCATTGATAGGTTACCGAGCTATGATGAAGGGAAAACTCCATGTCATTCCAGGATTCAAAAATAAGCTTTTAGGTTTTTTATCGGGAATAACGCCTTCCGGAAAATTGAGACTGAAAATTGCAGCAAAAGTAATGGCGGCGAAGTAATATTGTTTGGATTCCATATATCCTTTCGACATTCAATACAAAATTTAGAATGCCAGAATGAACTAACTTTGTTGTATGTCCGAACACTTTTTCTTTTACCTTGGACTTTCGTTCTTGACATTGCATGAAATGGATGCAATTCGTTGTAGAGAATGGCGCATTTTTCCCGGACTTTCATTACTCAGTGACAAGATAGGCCACGTATTATTTGTATTTGCTCACCTTCCTTTGTTCTACTTTGTTTTTTGGCAACTCACATACAGCAAAGATATTGAAGCATTTATGAAAGGGTTCAATATTTTTATGATCGTTCATTTGGTTCTTCATATTCTATTTTTGAAACACAAAAACAACGAATTTAAAGACTGGATTTCCTGGTCCATACTTATTGGTTCTTGTCTTTGCGGTATAATTGACTTAATGAACTAGAAGGCTGACGTTTTTAATAAAAGCAATTCATTTCGAAACATTTGTGTCTAATGAATGTATGAAAGATTAAATAAAGGGACATGACAGCACTAACTGAAAACATCAATCAGATTGTCAGTTTGACAATGGAAGAAAAATCTGCGATAGAACAGGCCTACAGCACAATTGAAATAGCAAAAGGCGACTTATGGGTTCAACAAGGTAAGATCTGCGACCAGGTTGGATTTGTGGTCTCAGGTAAACTTCGAAACTTCTATGTAGACGAAACAGGTAATGAGGTTACTTGTTACTTTGTATCGCCTGAAAATTTCATTTCCTCGTTCACCAGCTTTTTGACCAATACGCCGGCATACGAAAATATTTCGGCATTGGAAGATAGCGTGTTACGCGTAATTTCTAAAAAAGACCTAGAAGAATTATGTGAACGGGTACCGAAAATGCAAATATTTAGAAGGGTCATTGCCGAGAATCTTTTCATCACCATGGAAAAAAGAATATTCATGCTCCAGTCCCAATCAGCTCATGAACGTTATGGAGACATGCTAAAAAATAATCCTGATCTCATTCTGAGTGTGCCTCTTCAATACACCGCTTCTTTTTTAGGAATCACACCTCAGCATCTCAGTCGGTTAAGAAAGGAGATCGTCAAATGATTTCTTAACATTTGTTCAGTTCGATGCAATCAATGTTTCTCAACTTTGCAAGAGAACTTATAATTTAGGGAATGAACATATTACTTATCAATGCGCACAACAGGGAAAACAGTTTCTGTTCAGCTTTAGCTAAAGCATATTCAGACGGTGCGATTTCTTCAGGGCATGATTTAAAAACATTGAATTTAAGAGATTTGGAGTTGGAAAAATACTTACGATACGGACATGATAAACGATACGAACCCGAAGGTGATGTTTTAAAAGCTCAGGAACTTATCCGTTGGTCTGATCATTTGGTATTCGTTTACCCTACTTGGTGGGCTGGTTTGCCTGCTTTATTAAAATTGTTTTTTGAAATGGTTTTCTCACCCGGTTTTGCCTTTAAGTATCGCGACGGAATGGGCAAAAAGATTGTAAGCTGGGATAAATTATTGAAAGGTAAAACAGCAAGAATTATATCCACGATGGATGCTCCACCTTGGTATTACAGATGGATTATTGGAGATCCCGCAGGAAAAATAATGAAAAAAGGAATCTTAGGATTTTCAGGGATAAAAGTTGTTAAAGCAACTTATTTTGGCTCTGTTAAATTGTCATCAGAAAAACAACGGGAGGAGTGGTTAAAAACAAGCTATAATCTAGGTAATAACGAGAAATAAAAAAGTATAAAACTATGTCTTCGATGGTAAATCGTATTGATTCTGAATAGCCTTAACTTAGCATTAAAAAAAGAAACGTTCAATGTTCAGGATTTTCAAACCAACAACACTTCGGGGTAATCTTGAACACAAAACGTATTTTGAAGGATGGTTTCAAAAGATTTACTCAAAGGAATATAACTCATCCTTTGTGATTATTTATGGTTATGCTACCAGAAATACCGAAGACACATTTGGATTCATTCAGATTCTCTTTCCCAATAAAACAACCGAAATCATCTATTTTAATAGAAATGAGTTTTCATGCGATCCCGACCGCCACATCGTTCGAATGGGCGAAAACTTATTAACCACAGAGAATATTCAAATTAATACGAAAGACTTTAAAATTCATTTGAAATTGATGAATAACCATGTTTCAAAGACATTCAAAAATTCAATGGGTTACAATTATTTTCTCCCTAACCTTCCGTGCTATCACGCTGTTTTAAATACAGGACACCTAGTTTCGGGTGAAATAAAACAAAAGAATGAACGGTTCATAATTGAAAATGAACTGGGGTATCTTGAAAAGAATTGGGGAACCTCTTTTCCTGAAACTTATTACTGGCTTCATGCAGTGGATCCGAATGATCCAAAAGTTAGCATTCTTTTTTCAAGAGCCGAAATTGAATGGATCGGTAAAAAATTCCTGAGACATGTAGGTCACGTCCGTTATGATGAAAAACAGGTGGATATTCGCTCTTTAAACAATGTTGCTATTTCTATTCTAAGTTCAAGTAACGACAAACATGAGATTCGAATTGCGAGTAAAACTTTACAGATGGAGATTTCAATAACTCATAGAAACAAAGTGCGTTTCAAGGGACCTTTCAATGGAAAATTATCAAGAGATATTATTCACTTTCCTGATTCAATCATCCAAATTCGACTTTCCGAAAATAATAAAACACGAATGTTACAACTCGTTGGAAACTTTGAGAATTTAGGCTCGTTTTGATTTTTTAGCTTGCCAATTATTTCATGCACACGAAAAGATGAAGATTTTCACTTCTGTTTGACTATTGAAATTAACCAATAAACCAATTATTCAACCGATTTCTGAACATTTGTTCAGTAGATTCTGAATAGCCAGAGTGAACTTTGTTACATCCTTAAAAATGTAACAAAATGAAAAAATCAATTCTCTTAATCGGATTAGTTAGCCTGTTAACGATGAATGCTTTCGCGCAAAGCGAGTCAAAAGAAAGCAAGTTTGGTCTTGAAACAGACATTCTTTGGCCATTTATTGTTCAGGCAACGAGAACGCATTTCACCATAAAACTTTGGCAAAAAGGGAATTTACGCGGTGATGTGTACGCAGGAATCAACATCGATTTTCCAAGAGATCGAGAAACAGAAGGTCGCTTTGCCGATTACAGCCTTGCAAGCGGTTACAGGCAATACTTTTGGAAAGGTCTTCATTTGGAATTTTCTCAGACAACCGGACTGGGCGTTTTGGAAAATCACGTTACAACCGGAAAAACGTATAACAGTTTTGATTGGTTAATTACAGGTTATGTCGGATACAAATTTGAGTTTGCCAAAAAGAAACTTTATGTGCTCCCTCAGTTCGGTGTAGCCAGTGTATTGTATAAATCAAACCCATGGCCTATATATGAAGATAACACCCTAACCAAAGAAGTGGGCGAATCGCCATTCATGTTGGGCTCATTAAGATTTGGATATAATTTTTGAAAATAAATATTGAATATTATGACAAAGAAAATTATTTTAATCACATGCATAGCTTTTTTAGCAGCATTGCCAATTCAGCGAGCCTTTTCACAATCATTAATTGATGTAGGTTTCGGAGTATCGACCATGGATAAGTATTTTACGAATGTGGCTTATCGCTATCAAATAAACGACAATTTTAGAATAGGTTTTGAAGCTCAATTCTCATCTCCAGCTTATCGTTTTGTAGGAGCAATTCCTTTTGAAAATGGTTATGCCACAAGTCTTAACCTTCCGCTAAGTTTTAAAATTACGGAACAAGACCGAATCAGATTGGATGGTTTTTTCAGACCTGGAATCAGATTTCAAGGAAAAGTGGATCCCGATAATAACAATGTTGAAGACAGCATATTAAGTAGTACGGCTGTTCTCTTTGATGCCGGATTAGTGGTAAACGTGAAATTAACCGATAAATTTAACCTAAACAGTGGCGTTATTTTGCCTGCCGGGTTTGAAATCGCACCAACTTCTCTTTTTGAATACTTGGGAACCCCGAATTTTATTGGTGGGGTGAGTTATTCAGCTTCAACGAAAGCAATTGTATTCCTCAAAGGAATTACTGGGCCTGCTTTTGGTGCAGATGGAGACACATACAAATATATTTGGTCGTTGCAAGGCGGAATTCGATTAACACTTGGCAAAAAACCAAACAGTAAATCCTTGTTATTAGAACCATCATTTTAATCCATTTTAAAAAAAGAAAGAATGAAAAAAATACGTTTATTAATCACAATCGGACTATTTGCATCCATTTCGATAAAAGCACAAACCATCGAAAAAACATCAAAAATCGGTTGGTTCATAACTCCTGAAATTGGGGCTATGTTTTTGGATGATCACGTTGGAAACACTGTTGGCGCGGCATTCGGAATGAACCTATGGAAGAACAGATTAAAAGTTGGAATTCACGCCTATGGCAGAAGTGGACCGATAAATCCTACAACATTCACCATCGAAGCTTTCAATGGTCAAACATACAAAGGAAGTTCAACATTGAATCTCAGAGCAGATTGGTCAACGGTTGGGATCTTAATTGCTCCTACCTTCAAAGTTAGGAATGTAGAAATAGATGTCCCGATCAATTACGGAATGGCTGCTGGAGGGTTTTACTTGTTTGGCGATGATAGAAAAACACCCGATGGTGCTAGAGTGAGTGCATGGGAAAATAAACTCATGAATGGTGAAGATGCAGCGGCTGGTAGTTGGTTAGAATTTGGCGTGAGAGGATTTTTTCCGACGAAAGTAAAAGGAATTCAATTCGGAGCAGGTGTTCATTACACAATAATCCAAGGCTGGAAAACATTTTACGACCCAAGTGGCCAAATGTATAATAACAAACTGAGGGCTGCCTTGCTTGTAAATTTTGGTTCTTACTGAGTTTTACATTGCATTGAAATTAAAAACCTTGAAAGTTAAATAACGTAAAATTCTTAATTGAGAAAATCCAAATGTTGGGCTCATTGAGATTTGGATATAATTTTTGAAAATAACAGTTATGATTAGTAAACTTAATATCTGGTTGTTTTTCCTTTTACTCTGCATTTATTTTGAAGTAAATTCACAAACATTACCCAATAAAACGCTATACGTTCATACCTCGGCAGGGCTTGCTAGATCAGAGGATGGTTTGAAATTCATGGTAAAAGAGTCTGCATCCCAATGGACTCCAAAAGCTAACCTGGGTATTGGATATAGATTTAACAAGTATTTAGGTATTGAAACACACGCAGCTACCATGCTAACATCTTTGAAAGCCAAAGGTACATTGGTTGGCAACAATGAAAAAGCGGATGTTACAGCCAGGCATTCCAATGTGATGATTAGTCCGAAATTTTACCTTCCGATTGGTGGTAAATCCGAAATGTTTCTTCGCACAGGGGTTGGTTTTTTGCTATCGCAAAGCACGATTAGCAGCCCTTCAAATCCGAATTTTGAAAAATCAACCTCAAACCTTGGCTATATGGTATCACTAGGTTATGCTTATAGATTAACTGAGAAAGTCGTTTTCACACTGCAATTTGATTTCAGTGATCCTTATGGTAGTGAAGATGTTTGGACAGGAGATCTGGGACTCCTTAATGCTGGAATCAAGTATTCGCTTAACAATATGTCTAATTAATATATAAAAGACACTACAAAAATGAGAAAGACAAATTCAATACTCTTTAAGATCGAAGCTCATCATTAACTTCAGCATATGACGATTCTACTATTTCTTAAACATGAGTAATCTAGCTATGAGGAAAAAATGAATCGAACGGAATGGTTTGTTTTTTTAAACAGCCCTAACATATCATCGATGTAAATCAAGTAAAAATAAAATCTACCTATATTCATTTGAGCATTCCAAACAGCCACAGTGGAACTTTGTTTCCTGTACCATTTTCAATGTCAATAGCAAGGTAAGAATTTGGAACACCTTTGATTTGTTTATAGTTTTTGTTTGATCCTCCAACTTCAAAAGTATATTTTTCGTCCACCATAAAATCTCCCCATTTAGAAGCGGTAACTCGATGATTCTGTCCCAATTGATTAAAGAAAAATGTTTCTCTAACAGAACCAATGTTTGCCTTGCCTTCAGCGAAAAGATACATGAAATTCGTATTCTCCAAGAAAATCTTTTCCGGTTTTTTCAAATAACTCATTTTCTCATTTTCAGCATGTAAAAGCTTGATTATTTTGGCTTGGTGTAACAAATCCAACAATCTTAAAATGGTATTTCGAGGTGCTTCAAGTCGCTCTGATAGTTTGGTAATGTTTGGTACAAAAGGAACGGATTGACTAATAACATACAGTAGTTTTTTCATCGTTCGAACGGTGTTGTAGTTCAATTCTTCAAAGGGCGCAATGTCGATGTCAATCACCAAATTGATTGTTTCCGAGAGTTTCTGAAAGTAAACCGATTTATTTTCTTTGTAAAAAGGAAAATAGCCATTTTTTAAGTAGTTATTAAAATCCTTCTTCAAGGAAATTTGCTCCGATAAATCTGCAGAAATTTCGTGATGTCGCTCCAGAATGGTTTCCAAGTCAATGGGTGAAAGTTTTAATTTTTTTTCAAATTGCAAATACTCCCGAAACGTTAAGCCCTGAAGTTGATGAACGATCGCCCTTCTCGACAAATCCCCCTGACCTTTAGCCACCTCAAGAATAGACGAGCCAGTAGCGACAAGATGAATATCCTCATAGTCGTCGTATAATTGTTTCAGATCTTTTGACCAAAAGGAATAACGATGAACTTCGTCTATAAAAAAAGCCCGATACCCTAAATTGTATAATTCTTCAACAACAGTTACCAGACGATTTGTTTCAAAGTACAAATCATCCATACTAAAATAGATTCCTTTCTCGCCAAATTCCTTTAGACGCTGAAGCATAAGTGTTGTTTTTCCAACTCCTCGATAACCTAACAAAAGAATTAATCGCTCATCCCAGTGAATGTCATCATAAATGAACCGTTTCATTTTATCGATTGAATTAGCAACTTTTTTATTTGATTTGAATAATAAACTTTCCATAAATTGCTTTTTAAATAAAGCAAATATACAAAATGCTTTTTAGATTTATCAAATATAAATTATGAATTTTATATATAGCAATTGTCATCATTGCTTTTTATATATAGCATTATACGTTTTTGTTATTTTAAATAAGCAATAAATAAATGAAGTGAAGGAATTTCATTTTGACACATTTGTGTCAGTTGCAAGTAGCAAACCCTTACGAATTTTGCATTGAATATAAATCAATGCAACAATGAAATTAGTCATCTTCGGTGCCACCGGTTTTTCGGGTCAAGCTATTTTGAAGTTAGCCTTATCCAAAGGTTTTCAAGTCACTGTGCTGGTTCGAAATAAATCGGCGATTACCATTCAAAATGAAAATCTTACCGTCATCCAAGGCAATGTCTTAGATAGCAATGATGTCAAAAAAGCATTGGAACATCAAGACGCTGTAATACAATGTTTGGGTGTTGGCGGAAAAGGTAATGGAAAGCCCACCACATTTATTTCTGATGCCACAAAAATAATTGTGGAAGAAATGGAGAAACAGCAAATCAAAAGGCTGATTGCTTTGAGCAATGTTGGCGCTGGAAATAGTCTGGCTTTTCAACCCTGGTTTTTCACAAAAATTATTCTTCCTTATTTCATGAAGTGGCTAAAGGTCATCATCGACGACAAAAACCGAATGGAACCAATTATTATGAACAGCGAGTTAGATTGGACGATTGTTCGATGCCCCAATATCGTTGATAAACCAGCGAAAGGAAGGTGCAACGCTACACTTGATGGAAAAGGACTAAAATTGTCTATTACCCTTCCTGATTTGTCCAAATTTATGGTTGACCAATTGAAACAAACGGCTTTCATCAAGCAAGCTCCATCCGTAAGTAATTAAGATGAAATCAATAAACGAGTAACTGAAATAAAATGATAAACACAAATCTTGGCAAAATTGCCGTCTATCCGAAACTGGTTGATTCAGATAAAACTCCAATCATTTTCCTTCATGGCGTGTATTTTGACCACCACCTGTGGGATGAGGTAATCGATTCCATCCAAGACCGAACGACTTATTCCGTTGACATGCCATTTCACGGTTTGAGTAAGGAAATTACCAAAAACGACTGGTCATTGAATGATTGTGCCGATATGTTGATTGAAATTTTTGACAGTTTGAAGCTTGCAAAAATTATTGCCATTGGGCATTCATGGGGAAGTATGACGATTCTCAGAGCAGCAAATAAACATCCTGAAAGGTTCGAAGGAATTGGTTTGTGCAATATGCCGTTTGAAGCCGCCTCTCCGAAACAAAAAAGGATATTCAAACTTCAACATAGGTTGTTGTTTTTCCGAAAATTCTACACAACCCAAGCAGCTAAATCGCTGTATGGAAAAGCGTCATTGAAGCTAAATCCCCAATTGCATGACAGGCTTCAACGTCCGATGAACATACTTACAATAGATGACATAAAGCAAACAGACAAGAAAGTCATTTTAGATGCAGAAGACGCGACCTCTTTAATTCAAAATTTGCGAGTAAAAGCAATCGCTTTAAAAGGTAAAGAAGATTATGTCCCAACACCACCAAAAATTCAAACCATACTCGTTGATGGGGGGCATATCAGTCCGCTGGAAGAACCGGAAAAAGTAATGAAAATGGTAAAATTCCTCTGCCTCAGCCCTCCTTCCGGAAAACATTCTTTGAACCAAAGTAATCTACCAGAACCTTCAGCACAGTAAAAATCAGGGTAAACGCAATCAAGCCGGATCTAACCCCCCACATTTGGCTGAAATAATCGAACGCAAAGAACCCAAGGACGAGGGCTATATGGATGATGATGATTCGTGCATCGAATAGTCCCGCTATCTTTTCCGGGTCAGCGGTCTTTCGCTGATCCAGAGCGATGTAGATCCAAATAAATTCGATCAGCTTGATCACGAAAAAGGACATAACCGTTAGCCTGAAGGACGGTTCCATCAGCGTCAGGTACCGGATCCATTCATACCCGTCTCCTTGTTTGTCTGCCACCATCAATCCAATGAAAACAAGGATGAAGATCATGTAAAAACAGAGTATAAAAAACCTGAACAGGAAGTAACGAAAAGCTTTGGTTACATGCGGTCCTGATACACTGCCGCCCTGAGCTAAAAGGATCCCTAGCCCATCGAAGAAACTCAACGCCAGTGTTTCAAGCCAAAAAACATAGATCAATGCGAAGACATTCCAATCGAAGAAGATCACACCGAACAACGGAACGAGGTTCATGGCAAACTGCATTAAGCGGCTTGTACCAAGAGGCGAGATCAGCGTACCCGGATTATCGATCATGCTCAAATGTAGGATTTTGATACGAATGAATGGAACAAAGGCTCAAAAAGCAATAAACAGATTATTGCGTTTAATAGTACCTTTGGCCAAAACAAGCTTGAATGAGTGAGGAAAGAACGGAACTAGGCGACCTGGGAGAATTTGGATTGATCAGAAAACTGACCTCGGATTTCAGCCTGAAGAATCCAGGATCTCTTGTGGGTGTAGGTGATGACGCTGCTGTCATCTCTGTGGATGAGAATCGGGTTCAACTGGTCTCGACGGATATGCTGGTAGAAGGAGTACACTTTAACCTGATGTATATGCCTCTGAAGTACCTGGGATACAAGGCTGTGGCGGTTAACGTTTCTGATATCTGTGCCATGAATGGAAAGGCCGAACAGATCACCGTTTCCATTGCCGTTTCGAACCGATTTCCTGTTGAAGCCCTTGAAGAACTTTACTCAGGGATAAAAGCCGCCTGCGATCACTATCAAGTAGACCTGGTCGGTGGAGACACAACCTCATCCTTTTCGGGACTTATCATCAGCGTCACAGCTATTGGAAGTGCTGAACGGTCTAAAGTTGTTTACCGTAGCGGAGCAAAAGAAATGGACCTACTGGTTGTGACGGGCGACCTAGGGGGCGCATACATGGGGCTGCAGGTTCTGGAGCGCGAAAAACAAGTGTTTCAGGAAAATCCTTCGATCCAGCCTGACCTGGAAGGACACGATTACATCATTCAGCGACAGCTGAAGCCGGAAGCAAGAGTGGACGTCATTAGATATTTAGGGGAACTCGAAGTTGTTCCTACTTCCATGATCGATATCAGTGACGGACTTGCCTCAGAGATCCTGCATTTATGTAAAGCAAGCAATACAGGCTGTTACGTTTACGATGAAAAGATTCCGATCGATGCCACGACTTCAATGGCTGCTATAGACTTCAACCTTGATCCGGTAACATGTGTTTTGAATGGTGGAGAGGATTATGAGTTGCTTTTTACTATAGGTCAACAAGACTACGAAAAGATCAAAGGCAATCCACATATGACTGTTATCGGTCACATGACAAATGCAGCAGATGGAACCTATTTCATCGATAAAAATGGTTCTGCGGTCACCCTGCGTGCTCAGGGATGGGACCACTTCCACTGATCACGAAGCATTGCGTAATAAGCGGTCATCCTTTTCCCTGATGATCTGACGGAAAGCTCTTCCAGCGGCTTTTGACAGTGCCCAGGAATGGAAATCAAAATAATCCATTGCTACTTTGTCCAACCCTGTGCTTTTTAGCTCCCGGATCTCGTTGGCAAGGTCTTCCCACACGATCTTTTCATCCACCGGGCTGGTACATTTAGCGATCCTCGAAACACTGTTCAAAAATGTTCTTTCGAAGCCAAGAAGTTTATTCCTGGATTTCAAATAGCGCTGGGTATTCTTCAACAGATAGGGAATAAGTTCTCTATGCCCCAACTCAAGGTGAATGAGCAATTCAATGAGGTAGCTGAAAGCCAGAAGGTCTTCGGAAGGATCCAGCTCAGGGTCGTTCGTAGTCCGGTGAATCCATTTCAATGCATCGCCATTCATATTCGACCCAAGGTATGCCGTGGCGATCTTAAAGGTGAGAAATGCCCTCCTCGTCGGACTTAGCTTTGAACCGTTCAATGATAATCCGGATTGGATCTTAGGCACCATGGAAAGAGCTTGATCGAGATCTCCTCTTTTAATATGCAACCCCAGTTCAACGCTGTTCACGCTTCCAAAGATCTTGATCTGATCATCTTCACTAAGCTGATCGCCGAGATCCTTAGGTACGGACCTGAGTTCAACAAGTAGTTGATTTGCACCACTTCTGTTCCCCAGACTTTCGTCAATATATACAGCATTCGTAAGCAGCGAAACGTAAACGGTTGGATCTTCCATGATCCTGGACCGTTCCATTCTGAACAGATCGAGATTCTCCCCAATCCAGTGTCTGGCCTCAGTCAGTGACTGTTCCGCATAGGAGCTTATACTCCTGATCTGATTGTAAAGAAATTGATTTTCAATAGTTTTAAGTTCTTTCCTTTCCGGAAGTGTATCGATGGCTTGTCTGAAATAGTCCAGATCTTCCTCTGTACGGCAAACACCTCTGACCCTCAAACGATACAGCAACTCGCTTTTGATCTTCCAAAGATGATCAAAGTAACTAGTTTGCTGTCCCCTCTTGGTATCCGTGTCAGCGATCTCTCTGATCCGATCAGCGGTTCCTTCCGTGTACCCTTCATTCTCCACAAGTTTCTTTCTCAGAACACTGATCTTCTGAAGGAGCGACAGATCTTCAAGTTTCTCAGCCTGTTTCTCAGCACTGTTGAGCATTCGTCGTGCCTGTTCGTACAATGACTTATTGTAAAGGATCCTTGCAGAATGGATCTGACGGAAAACCTGTGCTTCCGGTGAAGACGCCGTATAAAAAGCATCGAGTGACATCAGGATATGATCATACAGTCTTTTTTTAGTGATGGAGAATCTGTTCAGAAAGGGTTCACCATTAAAAGCTTTGAATATTGACTCTTCGTCATAAACCGCCTGTTTGTCTATGAAGTCGAACAAAACCACATAGTTGTTTTCCTCCCCGATGGTATGACGGGATGCCATCAACTTGAAATAGCGTTTCTCGGATTTGGACATTGAACGGATGAGATCGAACAAAGCCTCTTTCACTCTGGCTGACATAGATCAGTGTTTTAACATAAGCAGTAACACCAAGTTAAGCTTAACGGTTCGGCCGAAACAATAAATTTCCTGAAGTGTATCCGAAATTGAGGGAAATGATCAAAAAACCATATAAACAAAAAAGGCTTCCTGTCGGAAGCCTTTACCGGGAGTTCATACCCTTAATTTCTCTTTCGTCGGTTGTTGTCCTCATCGTTGTTAGGATCTGTGATCCCACCCTCACCTTCAGAGGTTGAATCATCCGTTGACTCAACAGATGAAGCGCCTCTCCACTGAGGGACTTCCTGATCTGTTGAAGCATTTGGACGAATATTTTCCTTTGAGCAGGAAACCATCACCACCCCCAGAACCACGAACGCTATAAAAGTTAATCTTTTCATATCCGCACCTGTTGCAATAACAAACTTAAGTCATTTAAGTCAGTCTTCCAAATTTTCCACCTCCATTTTTAGTGTAACGCCCGTTCCTTTGATTGAACGGTGTTCATCTTCGATCTGAAATGGCCCAATGATCTCGAAATGTATGTTCGATAACTTATTCAGTAATTCTATTCTCTTAGAGGTGATCTCCATTCCTTTTGAGGTATGATCACCGTCTGTTTCGGCTTTACTTTTCCTACTTTTCTCGATCCCGATACCATTATCCCGAATGTCGATCTCAAGCACATTGCTCTTAATTCCGATCCGCACGAGTATGATCCCCTTTACTCCTTCATTGGGCAGAATTCCGTGTATAATGCTGTTCTCAACGAACGGCTGCAGGATCATTGCCGGAATTACGACATTGTCTCTGTCAATCTCCGGGTCGCATTCAATGCTGTAATCAAACTTATCCGTAAAGCGCATTCTTTCGAGAGACAAATACAAATCGAGTCGTTCCAGCTCCTGACCCAGAGTAACCATATTCCCTTCCTCCGAGGAATCCAGATTTCTTCTTATGAGTTTGGCAAAATTCGTCAGGAACTTGTTCGCCGAAAGCTTATCCTGCGTATTGATGAAATACTGAATGGAATTGAGTGAGTTGAAAATGAAATGTCTGTTCATACTGGCATTCAAGGAACGTTGTTCCAGCGTCAAAAGTCGTGAGCGATATTCCAGGCGCTCCTTTTCATTCGCCTCCCTTTCCCTCTTGATCCTCTGTCTTAACATGATCCACACTGCACCGGCAGCAACCAACGCACACATAAGAACGAACCACCAGGTCCTGTAGAAGGCCTCCAGTACCACAAAGGGAATGATCACTTCACTCGAAATCCTTCCTCTCGCATCGACACATCGTGCCCGAAAAAGGTATGTGCCGGCAGGCAAGGAACTGAACGTAATGCTGTTGTTCGAACTTATGGGTGACCAATCCGATTGTAAACCGTCAAGCTTGTACTGGAATTTTAATCCGGGATAGTTGGACAGAGAAATGGCATCAAGTTCAAACGAAATATTATTCCGATTAAAGGGCAGGCTCAGTCCGGATGGCATACCATAGTCATCGACGGACTCAGCGTAGCGGGCATAATCCGAATCGCTGTAATTGATAAGTACTTTATTCAATACAAGCGACGGTGGAGCCATCAAACCAGGATCCCGTTCCGGCCTGAAACATACAAGACCAGTGGCCGTGCCAAACCATACATGCCCATTCCCGTCGACAAAAGAGGAATTGAGGTTCGTTTCGAGGTTCACTACCCCTTCACCTATTCCGTATCTGTTCACTTTAAAAGGTGAAGATGAAACATCCACCTCGAAGATACCGTTGTTGGTGCCCACGTAAAGGATATTCCTGTTTGTGTTGAGGAAGTTAATAAAATTACCTGCCGGATCACTGGTAAATGGAACCTGTTGGAACTTTCCGTTCAACAGGAAATATAGTCCTTCCTCTGTCCCTACCCACAGTCTGCCGTAGGGATCATTCTGCAATGCAACTGCCTTCGAGAATGTCCGAACCGGCTCGACCTTATTTTTTTGGATCACATACAACCCTTTGTCTGAAACAAGGTAAACCTGACCGTTCACCGAGCAAAAGCTTCGCACAGTCTGGATATCATCACATTTCAACCGGTTAAATTTACCGTTCTTCCACAAGGAGACTCCATCAGTTCCTCCGGCATAAAACGAAGAGGCATTCAGTCGGAACAGCGCCGTGATCTTATCTCCCGGCGTTCCCTGCTCCCAGAAGTACTTATCTTCCACTTTCGTGTCCCTCACCCTGAATAAGCCTGAACTTGTACCGAACCAGTTCGAGCCGTCCACATCCATTATGGAACACCAAACGGTTTCATTATCCAGATCAATAACGGAAAAATTACCCTTCCTGTCCAAACGCATGATACCCTTATCATAGGTGCCAAACCAGTATGTTCCGGTTCTATCCTGATCGACGTTCATGATCAGCTCAGAGCGCAATCCTGAATTCTCATTGTAGTACACGAAGCTTTCACCTGTGAACCGGACCAGACCTTTTCCTTCCGTCCCGAACCACACATTCCCGTTGCGATCTTCAAAAACAGCCTGAATGGCTTCCATTGGTAATCCGTTCTCCTCACTGAGCTTGAGATCGATGACCCGATCTTTCATTCTCCAGATCCCTGCGTTGGTGTTGAGCCACATTCTGCCTGAGGCATCGAAATAGCAGAACCTCAGGGTTGAAATTGAATCCTTTTCACCCAGGCGATCCAAGCGCTCTCGCACCGGATCGAATTCATAAAGGCCATCCTGAAACGAAGTAATGTACAATCTTCCAGCGCGACGTTTAACGCTGGAAATATTCAGATCCGGTAATATGGTTGTCCATGTCTTCAATGCTGAGGAAGACGACCTCAGCAGCCCTCCACGGGTTGCGGCGTATAGTTGACCGGAAACCAATTCCAGGTCGCGTATGCGTTGTGCATCATCACCCGGTAACAAGACCGGTGCAAAACCCTTTTCCGAAAGGTTGAATAATCCCTCCCCATTCGTTGAAACAATAATACTTCCGTTGAATTTAATGATGTCCGACACCTTTACAAGCGACTTATCTCCGGTAAGTTTCCAGTTCCTGAACCCTTTAGCATTCATTACGGAAACACCTCCCTCATGTCCTATCCACAAATCATCGTCAATGATAGTAAGGAAGGTGATCCTATTGTTCAGGAGTCCGTTTTCAGTTGTATAGGTTACAAAATCCCGACCATTGAACCGTGCAAGTCCACCAAGGGTTCCTACCCACAGGAATCCGCGTTCGTCCTGAGCAATCGAGGTTACCTGCGATTGCGGCAACCCTTCTGCTGTACTGTATTGCAGAAAAGTGTAGCGCTGTGCCAGCACCTTTCCCATGAAGAACAGAAGACATAAGATCAGGATTATCCTGTTCATCAGCTTTCCTTCAGCATTTTGACAAATTCAGTAACCCTATTCCGAGCGACGGGAATCCTGAGCCCACCCTTGAGAACTGCAAAATGTCCATCTTCATTGATGTACTCGGTGAGCATGTCAAGATTAATGATGTGCGATTTATGCACACGACAGAATTTAAGCGGATTCAGGATCGACTCATACGTTTTCAGCGTACGCGTATCGAGATATCGCGTCCCATCTTTAAAGTATATTGTTGTACAGTTGCCGCTTGCCTCCAAGTGCGTGATATTGTCGTCTTCAACAATCTTCAATCCTTTTGTATGACTTATCGCGATCCGATTGGAGGGCTTATTTCTGACGAGTGTATCGGACAGGTTCCGGAGTGCTTTGAAATAGGTCGGGAGATATTCGGGATCACCTGAAAAATTCGTCTTGACCTCCTTCAGCTTTTCTACTGCCGTCTGAAGTTCCTCAATATCTATTGGTTTCAGTAGATAATATACTGCATTGGCATTGAACGCTTTTACAGCATAATCCTTGAACGCAGTGACGAAGACAACCATGAAATTCTTTTCCTCTATCTCATCCAGTAATTCGAATCCCTCAGCGCCGGAGGGCATCCTGATATCCAGAAAAACGACATCCGGATGAGAGGATTCAATGATCGCCTTGGCCTGACCTTTTCTGGATGCTTCGCCGATGACTTCCACGTCCGGACAATACTCCTCCAATAACATGATCAGGTTCTTTCTGGCGAAATCCTCATCATCAACAACAATAGCTCTTAGTTTCATAGTTCAAGGTTTACGTTGACACTCTCCTTACGTTACCTAATTTAGTATTTATCTGAAAAGTGCCCTTCGAATCGGTACCATTTAAAGGCCGTCAAGCACCATTTGAAAGGTCAGACCGGGCCGTTTACTAAACTAAAAATACCGATCAGGTTTTTATTTGACATCAAGAGATGTTGCCTTTTATTTTAGCGATATAAAATTATGATCGCGTATGGTATCACATTTACTTCACGTACGCCAGGGCATCTGGATCTTCAATGAAAACGGGAATTAACCTTCCCGTTTTTTATTGAAGGTATGTTTAAAAATGTCCATAACGGCCTCCGGAGTTTCAATATGTGACATGTGTCCGGCATTGGGAATCACTTGAAATCCCTTAACCTTTCCTTTAAACTGGCTGTTTGCAACCTCGGTCGGTACGATCTTGTCTCCTTCGCCCTGTATGATTATCACATCATCCGAAGCATTCAAAACAATCTGAGTAAGGTCTTTTCTTTCAGCCATAGCCAGCGATGCATAGGCTATTCCATCAGGTGTTATCAATCGGGCTTCCTCGATGAGAGCCCTGACTTCGTCTGAATGTTTTTCAGGATCGCGAAATAAATTTGGGATCGCTTCTTTAAGAAACAGATCTTTAGCCTGGTAAACAATCTGTGCGACTCTTCTTCGATCAGACCTTTTATGTTCTGAATCTGCCCATGAATTCGAATTCAACAGAACTACTTTTCTGACGCGATGATCTTTCCTTTTCAATTCCAGGGCAACATAACCTCCCATTGAATGGCCGACCAGGTCATAAGCCGAAATATCAAGTTGATCCACCACTTCACTCACTTGATCAGCAAAAGCTTCAATAGACGGGGGAAATTCCTCAATTTCGGCGGATGCGCCGTGTCCCGGCAGATCGATCATTACCTTCTTGACCTGCAATTCAGAAAGCGGGAGGAAATCCCACATGGTGGAAGATTCTAAAAATCCATGCAGAAAAACGACAACCGGTCCTGCGCCGGAGATCTTATAATGTAACAAAACAGAAAGTTATCAGGAATTCATCAACTCTTCGATCTCGTCTGCTTCCAGAGGGATATCCCTCATTAGATTGAACGGGGCTCCATTCGCCATCACAACAAGGTCATCCTCAAGTCTGATCCCCAACCCTTCTTCAGGAATATAGATCCCGGGCTCACAAGTGAACACCATGCCTGCACGGATCGGTTCACTCCACAGGCCAACGTCATGCGTATCCAGACCCAGGAAATGGGAAGTTCCATGCATAAAGTACTTCTTATACGCCGGCCAGTCCGGATTCTGGTTCTTAATATCCGTTGAATCGATCAATCCAAGTTTGATCAGTTCACCTTCCATGATGCGACCAACTTCCTTATGGTATTCTGCCATGATCGTTCCGGGAACAAGAAGCTGCTCTGCCTGTTTCTTCACACTAAGAACCGCATTGTACACTTTCTTCTGACGATCCGTGAAACGTCCGTTAACAGGAACACAGCGTGTAAGATCAGATGAATAGTTAGCATATTCAGCACCAACATCCAGGAGGATCACATCCCCGTCATGACATTGTTTATTGTTCTCAATGTAATGCAGTACACAGGCATTTTTTCCGGAAGCAACTATTGGTGTGTAGGCAAAGCCCTTTGATCTGTTTCGAAGGAACTCATGTGCCAGTTCTGCTTCGATCTCGTATTCCCAGACACCCGGTTTTATGAATTTCAATAATCTTCTAAATCCTGCTTCTGTGATCTTGCATGCCTTTTGCATAAGATCGATCTCCACTTGTTCCTTCACCGAACGAATACTGTGCATGATCGGCGCGCTCTTGTGGACCTGATGAGCAGGATAGTCCATTCTTAGTTTTTTAATGAATCGATCCTCTCGGGTCTCCACCTCCGTATTTGCTCTCAGGTGTTCATTTGTGTTGATATAGATCCCTTTCGCCTCTGCCATCATTTGCTTGAAAATCGTTTCGAACTGGTTCAGCCAATAAACGGTTTTGATACCTGAGACTTTGAATGCTTCTTCCTTTGTGAGTTTCTCCCCCTCCCAGATCGCAATATGTTCATTCGTTTCCCTGAGAAAAAGTACCTCCCTATGTTTTTCATTCGAACAATTTGGAAAGATCACCAGTATCGACTCTTCCTGATCTACGCCGGACAAGTAGAGAATGTCTCTGTGCTGTTGAAATGGCATAGTGCTGTCCGCACTGATGGGATATATGTCGTTAGAGTTGAATACAGCGAGGGTTCCTTTTTCCATATTAGAGGAAAACTTCCTTCTGTTGCTGATGTTTAAAGAATTTTCAATACGGTCGTATTTCATCTTGAATTGAATTTGTCCGAAAATAAAAAATATAGAGCTGCTGAAACTTTTTTTAATCAAAAAAGATGATCGTAAATTGTTTACGTTCTTCTTAACAAATCTTTGCTCATCAAAAGATAGACATATGGAGACAATCAACAAACACATGACCATCAGTTCGATTAAGTTCAACAACTTCAGTAACACTGTAAAGCTAGAAGGAACGGTGTTGCAGGACAATCTATGCTTCGATTCGACGGTAAAAACAGACATATCCATGATCAACATTCTGATGAATCACCTTCAACGCATTAACCCGGACAACCTTATCATGGATCGCTTGCAAAGTGAAGAACTGCCTGATGATGAGATCCATTACACAATAGACCTGGAAGGGTTAAATAACAGTATAGCTCTTGCTGTTCTTTTCGCCGACGATCAGTACAAACAGATCAGAGCCTGAATAAAATTTGTACTATTTGTCAGCGTATCAGGCAACCCCCCGTTTGTTTTTTCGTATTTTCGTTGTAACTTTCCGACGGCTTGAATTGTTAAAGCCCTGAAAACAATTGAAAACCATGAATAAGCTAAAACTTGCATTATCAATTTTTGTTGTCGGTGGAATGGCACTTTCATCTTGTGTGAAGCATGAAATCATCCCTGAGCCAGAACCGCTTGTGGATCTCGACTGCCATTTTCAGGGCTTCATCAATGGAACCGATCTCGAACTTACTCAGAATGTGGATGGGTACACCTGCATTCCGGAAAAAGAAAAGACGATTGTGCCTTCACCGGATTACTCATCAGCCATCTATTATTCCCAAATGTCTTCTCAAACGAATCCCGTTTTTGTCAAGATATCCATGGGAAGCGTGATGTTCGATGCGGTTGTTACACAGGATCCGACTTTGACACAGTTCAATGCATTTTTTACAAATAATTTAACCCCTGCTTATTCGGACAACGCAACGGCCGGATTTGAAGTTCAGTATCGCGATAATGCAGGAAACATATGGGTTTCTCACCAAAACAGTACGAATGCCCAGAGCGTGGTTTTTTCCGGAATCAAGCAAGAGAGCGATGTCTATGGTGACTATTCCAAGTTTACTTGTTCATTTAGTTGTTACGTATACAAGCAAAACATGACAACGCAGTTGTGGGACTCGATCAACATACAGAATGCAGTGTATAAAGGTTGGTTCAAAAGATAAAAGATTGGCGGCCGTTCGTTTGAACGGCCTTTTTTTATTCAGGAAGTTTGAGCGTTAATCTGAAAATAGCGATCATCGGCGACTACAATTTCAGCTACAATTCACACCAGGCAACCAACCTGGCTCTGGACCACTCGTCCCGCTTTCTCGAAACAGATATCAATTACTATTGGATCAAGATCAATGAAGCGGCCCAGTTCAAAGAGGAACAGTTCAAGGAGTTCGACGGAATCTGGATAGCTCCAGGACCGTACCTTAACCAATTCTTCGTTCACGGGATCATCCGTTCGATCACCAGACTGAACATCCCAACCTTGATTACCGGAGATAGCTTCCGATATCTGTTCGAAGTTCTCATCAATCTATACCAGCTGAATCCTCAGGGTGAAAAGCTTATTTCAGATAATCTTGTTGACGGCAATCAATTCGAGCGCGTTTCTATCACACCGCATTCCAAGGCTTTTATTCAACTATACGAAAACCATAACAATACAGAACTTACTTCTTCGAGGTACTCCCTTTATCCTCAACTGATCAGCAGTCTTTCAGATGAAGTTATCGATATTGAAGCATATAACCAGTTCGAAGACCCCGAGATCATCAGCCTTAAGAATCATGTTTTTTTTGTTGCTTGTGCCTTTTGTCCTCAGATCTCCTCAACTCGTGAGATACCTCATCCACTCATTTATACCTTTATAAAGGCCTGTCAGATATCGGTTGAGGCTTGATCAGAATAAACCTTCTCCCCTCATTTCGTTCTCATACCCATCGTCTATATTCTGAGGATCGCTCAAGGCCGCCTGAGTAGCCAGTACATCGCATCGCTCATTCTCCGGATGCCCATTATGTCCTCTCACCCAGACGAATGTCAGTTTGAATTTTGAATGCAACAACAAATAACGCTGCCAAAGATCCGTATTCTTTTTTCCTTTGAATCCTTTCCTCTGCCATCCGAACACCCAGCCTTTCGTAATAGAATCAATAACGTATTTAGAATCTGAATGAATCTCTACGGCAATATCTGCAGTTTTCAATTGCTCCAGAGCCACGATCACTGCCAACAGCTCCATTCTGTTGTTTGTAGTCATACGATAGCCTGCACTGATCTCCTTCTCCTTGCCGCGGTACCTTAACACAATACCATATCCTCCGGGACCTGGATTTCCGCGAGATGAACCATCAGTAAAGATCTCGATCTTCAAAGTGTGAATTTTGTACTAAGATAAATGCTATTTCCCAATACAGCGACACCATATGAAACGGGGTTTTTAAACGACGAATAGTGTGCTTTTCAAAATGAACCGCACAACAAAGTTCAATAATAATCCTGATGACCACTGAATTTAGAAACCCGGGTAATCATTTGATTAAGTGCTTTATTTTAAAGGCATTAATAACTATCTATTCGTCGTACAAAAATGAATATTTGTCGAATAGTCAAGAAATATTTTAATTTTAGGATTCCAATAATAAACCTTTCATCATTTCTACGAAAGTTAAGTTTTGTTCTACGAATTACTTATAAAATTCAACAACCTCCCCGAAACAAGCTTACCATGTATGCATAGCACACAAGAAAATTCAATAATCCGTTTTTTTTTGATTTTTACCGCCGCTATTCCGTCCGTAAATTTGATTTAGCATTGATTGAGAGTGTTCATTACATCAATCAAACTAGAAGTCTTTTTCAGTGAATAGTGGTTAGGTTAGGTTAGAAAAAGCGGTCGGGGCTACCCGACCGCTTTTTGTTTCTAATAGTTCAATACACTGGAAAGCCAGCGCTCCATAACCTCTTCGTTCTGCTTTTTTCGCCTGGCCAGATCTCGGAGCTGATCATTGGAGATCTTTCCCAAACCAAAATATTTAGCTTCAGGATGTCCGAAATACCAACCAGAAACTGATGATACCGGCATCATCGCAAGACTTTCCGTTAATGCAACACCGGTTATACGCGTAGCGTCCAACATTTCGAACAAGCCGATCTTCTCGGTATGATCAGGACAAGCCGGATAACCCGGAGCAGGACGTATCCCGCGATACTGTTCCTTGATCAACTCCTCATTCGTGAGCGTTTCCGTGCCTGCATAACCCCATAATTCCTTTCGCACGATCTCATGCATCTTCTCCGCAAAAGCTTCGGCTAAGCGATCAGCAAGCGCCTTAAGTAATATTGCATTGTAATCATCATGATCTCGCTCGTAGGCTACAACCCTTTCATCCAATCCAATGCCTGTTGTAACGACAAATCCCCCGATATAATCCGCGATCTTGCTTCCCTTAGGAGCGACAAAATCCGAAAGCGCTAAATTGGGCTGCCCTTCCGTCTTTTTCGTCTGCTGTCTGAGCGTGTGCTGAATATGAATCAACTGATTCCTGCTGTCGTCTGCATAAATCTCAACATCATCACCCACGGCATTTGCAGGAAACAAACCAACGACCGCCCTGGCTGTCAACCAATTCTCCTTCACGATCCTATTCAACATTTCCTGAGCATCACTAAAAAGCTTCCGCGCTTCAGACCCAACCACCTCATCATTAAGAATGTTGGGGTACCTGCCATAAAGTTCCCAAGTCTGAAAGAATGGTGTCCAATCAATATAGGTCACCAGTTCACTCACAGGGAAATTGTTGTATTCCGTAATACCCAGTTTATTTGGTCGATGGCAATCCTCCTGTTTAAAATCGATCTTCAACGCATTCGCGCGTGCCTCATCAATGCTGATGAGCTGCTTAGCACCCCTATGCTTTTCATGGTGTTCTCGCACTCTTTCATATTCAGCCTTCAGATCCTTGACAAAATCATCCTTTTTCGGTCCAAGCAAACTTTCTACGACTGTTACGGCGCGCGAGGCATCCAATACGTGTACAGTCTGACCATTTGAATAATGTTGCTCGATCTTTACTGCCGTATGAACTTTTGAGGTTGTTGCTCCACCAATCATCAATGGAATATCTAACCCCGTGCGCTCCATCTCTTTTGCCACAGTAACCATTTCGTCAAGCGATGGAGTGATTAATCCACTTAACCCTATCACATCAACATTTTCTCGTTTGGCCGTCTCAATGATCTTTTCAAAAGGCACCATCACCCCAAGGTCGATCACTTCATAATTGTTGCAACCGAGTACTACACCCACAATATTCTTACCTATATCATGTACATCTCCTTTAACGGTAGCCATA